>Ga0209578_10000604_pt1 | contig 41872 bp, 66 predicted proteins | sample tdAd472_FD_187127 | JGI IMG/M metagenome (GOLD analysis project Ga0209578, IMG submission 187127) | Marine sediment microbial communities from the Atlantic coast under amendment with organic carbon and nitrate - tdAd47.2 (SPAdes)... | ecosystem: Environmental > Aquatic > Marine > Coastal >...
ACGTCTATACCGATGGTCAGAAGCGGCCCATCTTTAGGGCAAGTGAATTCATCTCTTTGAGATTCCGGGTCTGACTTGGCAAACTCTCGGAAGTGATCCGCGTCTGCCCTTCCATCATCGTATCTATATGGCAGCCCAAGCTGATTATTAACAAAAGATATTCTTTTTGTTTCATCACCAATGCTGGCGTAATGCTCTGCCTCTAAGTACTTAGAAACCATGTCCTCAAGAGAGGAGCTATTAAGGCAGTTGTACAACTCACCTAAACCTGAGAAGCCTTTAATCTTTCCGTTGGTCTTTCTGGTTTGCTTCCATCCGCAGAACTCATCCCCCGCAGCGCGGGCTTTAAATACGGTATCGCGTATGTTTGCTTTCCGCCGGTTATCGTTCCATGCGGAACCACAAAACGGACAGGTATAAACTGATGTTTCAGGTTGGGCAGAGCCGTATATCTCGTGTGCCTCTGTGCCCTCTTCTGCATGTAGCCAGTTAACATTGGCAAAATCCAAGACATGATCATCTTCGCATTCGTGACAAGTGACGGGCAGGACACACATATCGCTCATCTTCATGCGATCTTGAACGCGGCTAAAATTATCTATCGAAGGTGTGCCGCCTAATATCCTTGTGTAGTTTCTGAACCCCTTGCAGCGTTCATACAGGATGGTGACGGAATCGCCTTGGCCCTGCATGTTTTCCGCAGCGTCATCCGGCTCTTCGACAAACAATACTGGGGCCGGGGTAGATTTCGCAGAACGAACCGCGTTCGACCCGATCAGCTTCATAAAACCGCCAGGAAAGTTGCGATTTAAAACACCGTTCCCTGTTTGCCGGGTAGAGGAAACATCCATCTTTCCAGCTAGGGCAGAGCAGCCTTCAACATAAGTCTTCAGCTTTTCAATGCTAAATTCTCTTGCTGCTTTCTCTGCAGAGAACATGCCTATCATCGCTGACGGGTTCTGAGCTATTCGACTGAGAAGATAGCCTATGAGTATGGTTGTCCATCCCACTTGGGCAGACTTCATACAATAAACGTCTGTTACTTCATCAGAATCAAAAGCTGCACACACGCCCAGCATGTGAGGGACGTAGTAGAAGTCAAAATCCCCAGGGGTATCGCTATTTTCAGAAGGTAGTTTTACGTTTTGTTCTATCCACTCAGCCGTTGGAAGTAATGGCGGCGGACACAGATGCACAAGGGCTTTCTGTATTAGTTGCGATAAGTTGATCCGCGCCGCCCGCGATATTTCCGAGGGCAGCTCGAAGGTGTCCGAGAATGAGTTCGTCATCTAATCTAATGCTATGTTTTGACTCGATTGCTTGAAGTGATTTGTTTCCAGCCTCCATAACAAGCGACTGAATATCCTTGACTAAAGAAACCAATGCAGGCTCCAGGTCGATGGCCTCAACTACCAGCTTGTATTCTTTGGAAAGCTCTAGCTCTTCTCTGCGAGCTTGGGCCAACTCTTTTCTAGCCCGAATAGCCGCAAGCTCTTTATCAGATCTGCCGGCAGCTTCATCTCTTAAGCGCTCGATATAAACAGTGAGCCATTGTTGATAGGTCTCCCCCTCAACAAATTCACCCTCAGAGAAGCGCTTGCTGATGCTCTGCCTGCTGGTTCCAACTAGTCTTGCGAACCCTGCTTGCGTTGCTTTATCATCCAAACCTTTGATCATTTCAACGAGCCGGTAAAAATCCTATTTGCGTCAACCCCTTATAGGTGCAAACCTTTGCGAAAAACTCGCGAGCAGCAGACCCGTATAATTCATTGCTCTGGGAGTACCTTTTTCTCATGTGGTATGCCCCGTAGCTAAATCAACATAGAACCACCAGTGGTCATCTATCCCGTCCTGTGTGACCTTAATCTCTACTCTTGCTGCTCCTTGCTGAGCTATACTTGCTGTGGACGCTGCTGGTAGAACGATTGCCACCTTGGATGCTGACCAGTCTGCTCCTGTTAATGCGCTGCTAATACTGACCTCAGAAGAGAGTGCTGACGTTCTGTCATGCTCTACCACACGGGCCTTGCATACTGCCCCGGTCATATCGAATACAGCTCCGCCTTTGTAGAGTGTGACTACTCGTGCAAATACTGCATTAGGGGTAAGTGTTACAGTGCTTACACTCATTAGATTGGATCTGCTATCTCAATGTCCCAAGCAGGGGTTGTTACTGTGCCGCCCGACGTTAGCCCTTGAGATGTACAGGTAGTTACATAGAAGTCTGTACCGTCATCAATAGAAACGTGTGTGGCAGTACCGTCACTGCCTATACTCATATCCACCTGGGTGGCTACTGTAACCTTCCTGCCACTGGTATCACCGTTAGCCTTGGTGAAATCTGACCCGTCCGTGACCACAGAGGCTAATAAGTTGGCTGTAATAGCGGCTATATTGGCTGGCTCTGAAGGAAGTACAGCTAGGCGCGTGCTGCCATCAATAGCATTAAGCCCTCCATCAATAAACCCGTCACTGGCTACCTTACCCATTAGTCACCTCCACAGATGTATTTGCGCTGTCTACTCTCAGATTGACGCGATTAGTCGTGCTGCGTTCACCTGTTTTGATTTGACCAGACGTATCCTCTGCCCACCCTAACTGACAGAAATATTCGCCCACATTATTGGGCACGCTTCTGATCTCATCTTTATTAAAGACTTGGAGAACGCCATCAATTTCATGTTTGATAGACTCCGATAGAATCTTTACTTTCATATCAACCTCGCTTAATGAACGGCTAGCGTTCGACTTGAATTAATAACAACTATTTGCCTTCCAGCATTCTCCACCACACACACTCTTGCTCCAGGAATAACTGTTGATCCCGGTAATACGAGTGAGATAGCATCTACTAATTGGGTATGCAGTGAATCAGAAACAACCAACGATCCAGACTGAACTAAGGCAACTGGATCAACAGAGGCCGCTTGAGCCGCATCTAGTACAGCAAGAACATCTGAAGCCGACAGAACAATATTATCCACAGATAAAGATTGACCCACGTCTTGGATGGACAATTGAACGGCATCACTAAGGGTTAAATTGTCTGCCGACTGAGAGCTGGCTGAACCGTCAACCACAAGGATATTTGCTTGCGATAAAACGACACTTCCCGTTGATACCTGCTGTAGTGCATCAGCTACAGACAGCACCCCTGCGGCTTGTAAAACAACGTTATCTGAGGCGTTACTGTGTGTAGAGTCATCTACAATTAGCTGATGACTCTGTGTTAGTGACATCCCATCAACGACCACAGAATGCAGAGCATCAAGAACAGACAGCGTATTAGCCTGTGTTAAGTTAATATTTTCTACATTGCCAACTTGCAGTGCGTCATTAACGGTGAGCAATGCAGACTGAGATAACGTCACGTTATCGACCGAGACCAATTGCCCAGAATCATTTATAGACAAGGTACTCGCTTGCGCTAAAGATAAATTGTCTACACTAATCGCCTGACCACACCCACTGATAGAAAGCTGGTGAGACTGAGTTAGGGTTAAACTGTCAACCGCTTGTGACTGGGTTGAATCTTGAATTGTTATATCTGTAGCCCCACCACCAGCACCCTTGAGGGCCCACCCAAAACCATAAACTGCTGCTGCTGGGTTAGTACTTAAGGTAAAATCCCACCCATCAGCATCGAAAGCATAACTAGAGGCTAAAACAGCATCTGTTGAGCCATCACTATCTAATATTCTTAATTGATCAGAACTAAGCGACTTACAAACCGTTGGGTCTTGGCCGTCGTGGTCTGTAATTGTATTTGTGTATATGTTGGTGCCATCAAATGAAGCAACACTTAAAGCCGCATTTGATGTAGATTCGCTAAAGGAGTTGTACCCTGTCGGGCCAACTAAACTGTAAATACTGCCAAAATCAGGCTCAAAACCTGGCGTGGTTTCAGCATAATTGCCTGAAGCCGGAAAGTTCATATCAAACAGACTAAAACTAACCCCAGCGGCCAGCTTCATACACAAAACGTGCATTTCGGTGGAAGTGCTAGCGCTGCAAGTGTGCGTGAATCCTGTTGAGTCTATATCACTGAAAGTCAGCTCCCAGCGCATAGACCCCAATAGCGTTGCACACAACCCAGAGTTATTATCTATGTAGGTATTTTGATCACCACCAGAAGAAGTGCCGTCATCACCACAAATAGCCATAGACTTCTGTGTAGGTGTTGCTGAGTCATCGTTATAAACAACACCTAAACCTAATGGCGAGTGAACGCTGTTACCCGTACCTGATGTGTAAATGTGGCCAGTAAAAATAACATCTGGCTCAAAACTCAATCCAGTATAATCAACAGCCGATGTAGTACTCCCCAATCCGATACTTTGGACAGATACATCAGAAACATCATCTGAATAGAAAAATATCACAGTCAGCAGGAATCCAGACGGGGCAGCACTATCAATGTTAAGACGCACTCCGCCGGTTATCCAAGAGTTAAAACTAAACTCAAAATCAAACGCAGAAGCAACGTTATGTAACGCAATACACCGAGTCGTACTTCTCCTTCTGGCTGTATCGGACGAGCCTTGAGCATCCTCATGAGCGACAGACAAACAGTTCTGATTAGTTCCGTCTGTAACACCCCAACCAAGAACACCATCTGAGGCTATCGTGTCATCAGCAATAGCCCTGGTGACATAAAACTGGGCAGCTACAGGTTCTTCTGTGCCTCCAGCGTCAATATCCCAAGTTCCGCTTGCTGCTGTACTAACAGCCACCCTTACCTGGTCAACCATTACTGAAAATTAGCCTTGTGATATACCTTGTCGCCCATTTCGTCGATGAGTGGTTGCATTTTTTGCACCAAATCAGAAGCGCCAGATATATTGTTTTGCCTTGCAATCTTGGCCCAAGCTAATAAGTAGCTTCTGCGAACACCGTAAGTCAATCGCTGGCCATTAAGGACGTTTGGAGTCATTTGGTCGTCGGGATAATCTGTGATGGCTTCCATTCTTAATGGTGTAAAGGCTTGCGCCTCTGCCCACGTTTTACCCTCTAAATCCTTCACATAGTCCGCAGAGCAATACTTCATAGGCCACTCGCCACCACACCGCTTCACCAAGTGCTGGAAGTGCCACTCGGCTAGTGGTCGCCATTCCTCAAACCCTAGCTGAATCAAATGATTGATGGTCATACCTATGAATGCTTCCATCCACGCATTGAAACCATCAACACGCCAACTTAATGACCTGAATTCTTCTTGATCTGGGGTAATTCGGTCTAACATTCTTAACCGTGTAGCCTCTAACGCATCCCGGTATAAATTAGGATTGGGGCTTACCACCTGTGCTGCAATGCTGGTTTCTATCTTTTTCCCTACATCACGGTAAGGCATATCAGGGTCGTTAAGCACAGAGTTGGTTATCAGCCCTTCACGTTCTAGATATGCCAGCTCACCAAGGTTTCTAAGCACCCAAGCAAGATCACGACCATTTAACCAGTGGTGAGGATCATTAACGCCCTTATAACCAAGTTCTTGCCGTGTTTTCCACTGACATTCCATCGGCTTAATGTACTTGGGGTCGTTCGTTAGCAGATAAGCCAGAAAATATGCGTTGGGGGTATGCTCAAACGATAGGCCATACTCACCGCCTGCCCATTTCCTTTTGTAAATACCGACAAGATCGCACCACGGTGCACCTAATAGATTGTCAGCCTGTGCAATAACATGATCACACGCCCTACCCGTTGCTATACACTCTGAGGCCCATTCCGTAAACAATCCAATTTCATGGCGATCACCGGGAGAGCTATCAAGCGTCAACAAAAGCGTTCTGTTGGTCTCGCCATCATAGTCGTTATATCTTGGCAGAATATCGAATTCAGGCTTAACCGGAGGCGTTACAGATACCGGCTCTGGCTCTGGTTGAGGGACGACAACAACTGGTGTCTCGCCCCCTAAAACTTTAGGTATTTAACATCCGTATAAACCGAATCAGGAACAATGATTGCATTATATTTTTCAGAATATTCAAAGCGCCCAAACATACCGTTTGAAGCCTTAACTGGAGCCGAACCCGTCACAACCTGCTCCGTCTCTTCAAACGTAACAGGGTCTAACCAGTACAGTGAATTACCACCGCACCAAGCTAAGTATTTATCTTGTGATTCGACGAAGGTAAGTCCGGGGCCATAGCAATTACCGATACCTAATGAAATATCCGTATGTTTGGTAAACACTTTGGTGTCGATATTAAAGCTGTAAAATTTATTACCACCAGCATAGATAATGGTTCTGCGGTCTGGATCAATTGCCACACCCAATAAATCACTACGCCAAGGGCTTTCGGCACCGCCCAAAGGTTTCTCTGTAGCAATTACATTAGTAGCTGGGTCAAGCGAATAAACGCGCCCATAATTGGCCACAAACAACTTGCCGGTTACAGAGTCATAAATGCCTTGATTTCGTGCGCCGCTATATTCGTTGCTAACTAGCTGGGTTTCCCCTGTTATTGGGTCAGCCGACCATACACGATTATCGCTTCCTCCAGCGCCACTACAATTAGAGCCCGGAAAAACGTAATGCTTGTCGACATTGGGCGCATAAGTTGTGCCACCCCAAGTATGCCTTGCAATAGGGTTGCCGTCTGGAGTTGTGCCATCCTCAAACATTTCCTGATAGCTTTGGCCCGGAACATTAATATCGAACTGAGAATGCGGTCTTATGAGAGCCCATGCGACATCATCAACATCAAACTTAAAGTGTTGATTTCCGCAATAATCAGCATGACCGCCACTGGCGATAACGTGCATTTCACTGCGAGCTTCATCCCACGATGCGCCATTCCATGCCGTTAAAATAGACTTTGCACTACCTAGATAGCGATAGGGAGAATCCTGCGCTTCCTGTGGCACTAAATCTATTAGCTTGGTATCTGGAATCTCACCCCAAACGCCAACAGGGGCATTAACAATAACGTGTCCGCCTGCGGGCGGGTCAACGGGATCATTGCACGTATTAGTCGGATCATTAGGGCATTCGTCAGTGTCATCAGGAAAACCATCGCCATCTGTATCTACAGGATCGTTACAGGTATTAGTGGCATCGTTGGGGCACTCATCTATATCATCTGGGGTGCCGTCGCCGTCGCTATCAACAACAGGGTCAGAGCATTTATCGAAACTATGAACACCGCAAACATCAACCACCAAATCATCCAAGGATGTATATTGATGTGCAAATACGGGTAGCGCCAAAAAGAGTAAAAAGATTAATCGCATATTGCTAAAGCCCTTAAATAAGAGGTTTTAAAGATGTAGTTCATCCAGTAGCCAGAGGCTTTGCGATCAAATATGCCGCTATGCCCAGAAGCTCTACGGTCATGGAAAGCGTCCAATGTATTAATGTTGTCCACATTAGGATTTGCGCCTTCATAACCCGTTGCCCCCATCTGGCCCCAATTTCTTTCTGCGGCCCACTGGTTAGAAATAAGTTTTGTGATCCAGGTTAAAATGCGCCCCAACTTCACCACCCGATCATCAGGGTTCCAGTACACGGAAACGTGCTTTGCCCCTGGTGAAGGGTGCATGGTTGATGGAAGTGCTGGCTGAATACATACCGCTATATCTGGTGATGTGTCATATAGATCGAAGGCAAGCCGTAAAATGGCGTTACCGTTTGAATGTGCTGAAACAATGACGGTATAGCCGCGATCTCGATAGAACTGAATACGTGTTGCAAGCCTTCTGGCCACATCGGGGTTTTTCTGCCTTGCTTCTCTTGCATGGTCGGCGTGGTAAACAATAACAACCGACTCAACATCAGCGTTTTTAAACTCTTGATCTAACTGACCAATCGTTTCTCTATAATCTTCGACGTTGTAGCCATGAAGGTGAATAGCTGCTACTGGCATTCATCAACCTCCCCTCAGCTCAAAATGAATCAAGTCATCGAATTTATTATCGGAAACCTGCGTATTACTATTCCAATCGCCACCCCATCTAATGGAGTAGGACATACGCCCTTGAGATTTAAGGGCTGAAGCTATACCCAGGACATAACCGGCAAACAAAGTGAATCGTTCACGGTCATTCCAATTTATAGGCCACGGCGCAACATCAGCCGCCATAGAGGGCTCTATGTTGTGCCTTGAATCCGGCCACTTGGTTTGCGTATTGCCCTCTAGGTAAGCGGCCATTTGCTCTTGCTCTGCTCTGTGACCACAGATAACAGTACAATCAAAATGCTTTACCACTTCTTCAAACAGAACAATTAAATCTGTGTGACAGGTATCAAGCCTGTCTTGTGACTTCTGGCTGAATCTAGCCATCTTTCATTAAGTGCTTATGTAGAAGTCTTTCGCGTTTATCGCGCTTCTTTTGAAAATGGTATTGGATATAAAGACCGGCAACACCAACAGCAATACCAACCAATATCCCAATTCCAGCCAAGAGGTCATGGTTCTCACTAACCCACTGAGCAAAGCCAGAACCAACGGCCAAGCCGCCGCCTAATTGCGCTGCTTTATGGCCAGCCGCTATTACTGTCTGCTCATGACCTACATCCATGCTTTATCCTTAGAAATAAAAAGCCCCAAGTAAAAATACAAGGGGCTGAGGGGGAGTTGCCGTTAGGCGGGTGGTGAGTCTTTAGCTACCCATAATTACTACGGGTAACACTTCGCCAGTTACAGTGCTTTTGCACTCGCATTCTGGCAAGAATTCATTTGCGTCTGAAGGATGAATCAATATTCTTGTCGCATAAGGATTGCCATGTTGAAGATAATTTCTTACTCGCTCAAACAGTGGACGCTTTCTCATGCTCACCCTTTTTCTACTCACACAAAAAAACCAGCTCTAGGCTGGCTTAGTTTCGTGCTCGGAATTCGACACTAGGGATATTGTGGCATATTCTCGTATGGATGTCTATACAGTGTGTATAAATAGACAACGCTGGCCAAAAATACAGTTATCTGTTGTTTATGCGCCATTATTGGCATCTTCTTTCTGGTTCATCCATTCGGCCACCGGCACCAAAGCAAGCCTTTCCCAATCATCCAAAAGCCCCGCTATCCAATCCCATTTATCTGCTAACGATTTATCATAATTACCTACCCCCACCTTACCAAACGCCTCCTTTTGCGCCTTGGTGTATAGGTCGTTTCTACTTACCGACATATCAGGCGGCTTTAGGTGTCTCGACTCCTGTAAGGCTGGCTTAATAATCAGCCTTGTCTTAATTTTCCACTCTTTCGGCCTGTCTAATTTTTCCAGTTCCAAGCCGATCATGCAAAATAGATAGGCTCCGTACATCCTGTCCTTTACCTTGTCTAACTCTAGCTCTGCTGACCAAAGGTAATGCCCATACCTCCACAAGTGTTCTTTTTCGGGCTTCAGTGAGTCTATAGCCGCTTTAAGGCCAGACTCATATTTAGGGGAATACTTTCTACCCCCTGAAGTCTGCACAAATACCATGCCCTTGTCCGGCGTTGCCGTATAGGTGTTTAGGTGCCATAACTGCCTACAACTTCGGAGGGGTATATCAAATTTGGTATATTCGTTCACAGCACCGCCTATGTATTGGGACAAGCTAACGATTTAAATCTAACCTTTGGGCATTTAATATCGCCGCATTCTGGGCAGGGGCTGTCCTCCCAAGGCCAGTATTTTCTAACATTGACTTCATTTGTAGGCCTGCGTTCTGGGCCTTTGCCTGCTTCAGATTGGGCCATCATTTATCTCTTTAAGCTCTGGGTGGAGAAGGCCCAACTGATACTCATCTGGAGGCTCTTGCAGCTTGGCTATTTTGACCAGAATTCTCTGATATTGCCCCTCTACATATTCAGCCGCTTGTGGTGTCATAGAGTCATTTGCGGCCCGTAAAGCACTGTATAGGTGCTCATCCATACCCTCATGGGCCAATGCAGCATCAACCAGATTGATCAGTACACACTTATCCGGCTCATCCATCGTCATCACCTCTTCTAAGTTTCAACTCCAACCTAGCTAAAGCGTTCCACGCCACTTGAGCAGCGTGTAAACAGCCGGTTCCGTTCACCCCGTCATCAAAATCACCAAAAGCCTCTTCAAGAATATGGCGGCCCATAGCATCTGAGTAACGCTCGAACCCATCAGGCACAGACTCCCAACCTTTCCATGCGTATTTCTTGGCCCCAACCTCAGAGACTTCTGCCACAGCAGCAATAGCTAGAGGGAAATAATTAAGCACCCCGCGAAATATTGGAGCCTTACCAGAATCCATTTTGGCCCCTGGGGTATGAGGGTTTTTACCTGTTGGATCAGACTCTATTTCAGGCCCACTGGTACAAAAATAGCTATAATCAATGTCGCCACACCCTTTAGCCGTCATTACCCCGCCCCCAATGAATTAAAACGCTTCTCTTGCCAATTCAACCATGCCGACTCTCGATATAGATCTGGATATTTAATCTTCATATATTCCCAAACCCTCATACCCTTCCGGATGTCGTTGTACTTTCTGCAAAGGAAATCTAGGGAGACCTCCATCAAGTCATAAGTGCCGTCAAACACTTCATGCTTGTAAATGATTCCGCGCCAGTGGCCGTTAGCCTGTGGGCCTTTATAATCCTCGTCGTGAAGGTAACAGGAGCCAGCAACCAAGCCACGAATGTTCTTACCGTTGTTGAGGTATTTCTGACCTGAGTCATAGCCCTGTTGGTGGCCCATGCTAAAGCTGAAACCAATATTATTGAGGCGCGTTTTAATGTTCTGGCCACCATACGGACGACCAGTCATCGGGTTATAAAAGTAGTGGGAATAGGCTATTCCATCTATGTGGGCTATAGATTCAAAGGGATGAATTGTCCACCCAAAGTTCTCGTAATGAAGCTCTTGGAGATTCAAAAACCCATCAAGCGCGGCATCATTTTCAGCCGCCCTGCTTATTCTGTCCTCATGGTTGCCAAGCGTAAAATGTAGCTCTGGTTTATATTGCTTTTCTTTGAATCTGATCTTTTTGGCGTTGTAATCCTTCAAAGGCTTCATCAGTTCGCCCATAGCGGTATAGGCTGCGTTTAAATCCTCTCTAATCCTCCGCCCTTCTGCTGACCTCCTACCTTTGTCATAACTAGACAGTGAGGGCATATCAGCAAAGTCACCGATATTGATAACCACGTCAGGCTTCTTATCAACGATGTATTGCCCTATCCAGCCTAAATGGTCGGTGGGCACTCCAGGCTTTACCTGGCAGTCAGGGATCATTAGGTGTTCCCTCATACAACCCTCTTTTCATGGTGTTTGGCTAGCTCTAAAAAGCCGTCCAGCGTTTCAACAACAAAACAGGGGCCACTTCCCCACCTGTCAAAGAAATCTTTCTCTTTCGGCGTTAATTTTCTGTCGCTGGGCTTTTGTTTTGGGTCTTTCACCTCAATCAAATAGTTTGTACCACGATACCCGACCACCAGATCAGGAAAGCCGCCTCCTAATCTAGATGTATCAGCAACATCAGCCCCTATTTTCCTAAGCTCCTTAATCAAGTCTGATTGATTCCCATCAGTTCTCGCAGCCCACCTCATGCCAACAGCTCCACCACTTCTAGCAACAGTTCATACTCAGTGCCGTAGGCTTTCTCAAACGCTGTTTTGTTAGCGTGTCTTGTTTTATAACCGTCCCCAGGTATTTGGTGGTGCCTGCCACACAAAGGAATCGTTTTAAGGTGCGCCCCAGGTTTAGTTTTGCCATCAATGTGGTGGGGGCTGGCCTCAGTAAACAAGCCAAACTCCTTTCTACAAACAATGCAGCCAAGCTCGCAAATACTCGCAAGCCATCGCCGTTCTTCCGCATTTGGTCGCCGTCCTTTCATTAAATATCCAGGGTGATCCTGCACCAGGCTTCCCAGTGGTCGCCACCGCCAATCCCACCATTCTCACTAGCGGAGCCACTAATCATTCTTATCTCCGCTCCCGTCTTTGCAGTAAACGTATAAAGAATGCTTTCAATCTCACGCTCGGCTTTGGCTTTTTCATCACTCAACTCTTCAACCGTCATACCTACCCCTTGTAGCCTGTATAGCTACGATTGTTTCTTTTCTAACTACGTTAAAACTCAACAACCATGTCTAACTGCTCTTTGGTAATACCTTGCCCGTAGCGGTCAATAAACGCCTGTACAACACGGCCAAATAACTCATTGAATAAGTTCTCGTCGTCTAACTCATCCCAATTGATTGTTTTAGCAATAAATATCTTCTCGCCTGTTTTGGGTGAAATAACCTCGTCATAATGACCCCCACACATTTCTAAATACTTGCGAAAAACCTGGTCATCATCGAACTGCTCTTGCATGGAAAACGCTAGGTTTATAAAGGCAAAAAAGCGGCGATGGTTTGCTGCGCTACGACCTTTCTTGTAATCAAGCAAAGCCTCGTTTCTTTCACCCACCTGAGCCAACACTTTCACGGCATTCTGGCAAGCCGGAACTAAACTATTTCCTTCACGCCTAAAGATGGCTTTCAACTAAAACTGCCCGCCAGCAAAGCAACTGCCATCACATCAAGAATTCCGGTCATTAAAAACAATGCCCCAGGGATTTTTGTCTCCATCTCGGCACCCTTCCACGCTAAAATCGCGTTCGGAACCATGACCATCATTGCCACTGAAAAAGTAATCATTTCACCACCACTTTCGCTTGTCAGAGGCAAGAGCAACAGCCACAAGGACAAAAAGGATTACAACAGCCAGAACAAACCCACCCCAAAATGGGGCTGTCACCCACCACCATGACCAAGAAATAATGCCGCCAAGCTTTAGCCCGACGAACAAAACACCAAGAAGCCCAAACACCCCAATGCCACCACTTTCTTGACTCATTTCACCACCCCTTATTTTTCTTGATGATCTTCACTATCTCGAAGTCCAGTTCTATTGCTGACTGCTGGCTTATCGGCATCTGAGGGTTGGCAAAAGGCTTCCAAGCCTCCAGCCCATCTTGCGAATGCGTCGAATTTTTCTTGTTCGGTATAGCCATTTGTATTGACTTCAGCTTTTTCGGCCCTTGCTTTTCCATTCACGCTGCCACCTTGTTTTGCTCTAAAACAAACCCTGCTCTTTTAATCACCATCCTGATCCATTCGGGCTCTACGCCGGCGAGATTCGCGTGATACATATCCCCACATAAATATCTATGGGCAGATGCCTCCGACGACTTTGTTTCGTTTATCGTTTGTGGCCTTGCGCTAGGGTTGGGTGTATAAAGCCTTGGATCAAAAGCATCTGATATTGCTTGACATACGACCGCGCACATAAGCCTACCGCCAGGGCTTTTAGGAAACTGCCTGGACAGCAGCCTACGGACAGCCGAAACCTTTTTGTGATCTTTTATCTCTGCCGTCATCCGACCCCCCTAGTAATTAAGATTTTTAACTTTTTGCGGCGTATCAATTGCAGCCCTTGCCGCATCTTGATCTGCCTCTCTAACGGTGCCATCAACCAAATCAAAATAAACCGTTCCTGTATTGCCATGCCGGTTAAGCCTAACAATGGCTTCTGTTAGCTCTTCATTTGGCGTGACGTTATAAGCGCCCTCTCTGTAAAGCCCAACCCACAAGTCACAATCCTGCTCTATCTGTCCTGTGTCTCTTGAATCAGAGGGTAATGGCCGCTTACACGTTCGGGATTCAAGCGATCTGTTCAGCTGGCTTAACAACAAGACAACGCAATTCAATTCTTTGGCTAAGTTTTTTAATGCCTTAGTAATCTGCCCATAACCAATATCGTTACGCTCTGCCCCGCTTGCTTCCATCAGGGTTAAATAATCAACCGCAACCAAGCCAACCTTGTTTTTTCTGTTGAGCTTTCTCGCCTCCCTCAAAACATGGGCAATGCGTATACCGGGCGTATCGTCAATATGGAGCTGTGATTGATTAAACCCGCCTGCCGCATCACAAACGGCAGCCCAATCATCGGCATCCTTTGCAGCTCGATAAAATATCTCTGGGTTAACGTGAGATTGGTTGACCATCATGCGTTCATAGATTTGCGCCTCTGGCATTTCCAGACTAAACACCGCCACAGCCTCTTTTCGCTCTAAAGCGTAGTGAAGGGCTATATGGGTAAGTAGTGCTGTTTTGCCCATCTTTGGCCTAGCACCAACAACAACCAAAGAGCCAGCAGGAACACGTTTTGGATATAGCATCCGATCAAGCGCATCAATGCCCAAAGTGAACCCGCGCGTTTTACCTTCAAGCCTGTTTTCAACCTCTGCCAGCCAGTCTTTTCCAACATCCTTGATATGTCTCAAACCTTGGGTATTGTTTCTAATTGCACGATCTTGAATAGCGGATATTTGCGACTCGGCCAAACCTAGCCTTTGGTAAATATCGCCTTGTGATTTGTCGGTAATCGTTGCGATGGCATTATTCAGAGTTGAAACCGCAGAACGCTCAACAGACTCCGATCTAACCAGCTCGGCATAGCTAACAATATTGGCCGAACTTGGAACCCCTGCTGAAACGCTGGCCAGGTAATCCATGATTTCGGGGCGATAACGATTGTCGTGTTTGCTTTCAGCGTCTACGGTGAATAGGTCTGCCCTGCCGTTTCTTTCAGCCAGCCGGGTAATGGACTCAAACGCTATACCCAAATCAACATCGGAAAACGATGAAGGCGACAGCATCCCAATGACTTTTTGCGCTGTATCGCCGGACAAGTCTCCCAGCAACATCAACCCCCCAATAACATTTTGTTCAGCCGCGCTCATAATTACCTTCCAGCACCTTGATAAAATTACTTTCGGTTATCAGCCATTCAAAATTAGCCTGAAACTTGTTATCTGTTCTGCCCATCAAAAAATCAGATTGTGAAACCTTTTGAAAATAAGATTTCCACCACCCAACCTCCTGGGCAGCATCAGAGCCTAACCATCGTGCCTTGAGATATGTTTTCCGTTTATCAGATAAGACTTTGACTTCTGGCAATTCAGGTAATGTTTCGTGATAAACATTCACAATGTCCTGATAAGGACATTTGGGAGACTGGGTTATAGTCTTTGTGTTTTCTTTTCTTATCTCTTCTCTTCTCTTCTCTTCTGGTGCAAGTTTCTTAAAGTTACTTAAAGTTTCTTTAATTTCCTTGTTTTGTGTCATCGTGTTATCGAGGCGTTTTGCTAGTTTTAGGCAGGTTATTCTGTCGCCTGAACACTCAAATAAACCCAGGTTTATCATGTCTACCATGATCTTTTCTACGCGCAACGTGTCTATTTTTAAGTGGTAGCCAATCACTTCAGCATCATGCTTTAATTCAAATGAGATATTGTCAGGGGCCACCCTTGCAGCGATAAGTTCAATGCAATACCAATACAAGGCATAACCTTCAGCTCCGTAGCGCATCAGTATTGTTTGCAACTTGTCATCGGTGTGGGCGTTTGCGTCATGCTTAAACCACTTCATAGCTTAAGCCTTTTCAGCAGCTTTCTTATTGCTTTTTGATATTCGCCATAAGATAAATTCAAACGTTCTATTTTTGCTTTTTCTCGCTCGTATTCTGTCCAGCTCATAGCGCAATCAACACCAGCAGCACAAACCCCACAACAACCCATACAGCCATACGTTTAAAATTCATATACCAGTCCTGTAATTCTCCATGTCTCATAAATCACCTATAAAAAAATACCGCCCGAAGGCGGTTAAGTGGAGGGAGAGTTATCCTGTTCCGAGCAATTGCGCTCGCTCTGCTTCTAATTCTGCAAGCCGTTGAGCCACTGATTTTTGACATACCAGTAAGCCTTTTTCATATAGGTCGGCCCATTGGTCAATAGCGGTATTACCACATATCTTTTGTAATTTGATTTGACGAGTTCGGCTCATGTACTTGGGGCGGTCGTTGTTGTCTGCATTTAACATGCAGTTCAGCTCACCCTTTTTTAACGGCTTTGGTTCGTCGGCACTGATTAGCTGTGCAATGACCTCTTGCGTCCTATGTACCCTCGCGTAACGAATGCAATAGCGAAAAGCCGCTTGCTCCGTAGGCAGGTGGGCTATCTCCTCATACGGCATTTCACGCATTTCATTATTAATGCAGCCTATTAATGGCAATGATTTCTGCATGTGTTTGCTCTCGTTTGCTAACGTTTGCTTACGCCTTACTACTTAAATAAAAACCCATTTAAGGGCTAAAGCGTTTTAATCACCTGTCTAGTGCAATTCCAGCTTGGAAGAGGATGGCAACCAAAATGGCTAAACAAGTGATTGAAAGGCTCTAGGCGGCAACATCTCCAAAGACATCGGGGCGAAGATCCTCAAGAGGAACACCTGTTATCTGATGTATAGGCTTGCAGTACTGCGCGGGAACGCGGTTCTGTAACCAATAAGAGACATGCTGCTGCTTAACATCACCAGGCAATAAAGCTGCTAACTTTGCCTGTGACCCTGCTTTTTTAATCGCTAACTTCAATCCACTCATAGGGCAAGACTACAAATTTAATTTGTTCTTGTCAACAAACTAAATTGAGAGTTATGCTTCGTTGAACGAGGAGGATTTGAAGCTTGTAAAGGACTATATTCAATTTCTTCTCTGGAAGCGCGACCAGCGTTAGATTTAATCTCAGACATAAACCGCATTACTAATAATATCTCTTTATCTGTCAGCAGGTCGGCAATCTTTTCCGCCTCTTTAATTTTCTTATTTTCTTCCATGACCAATCCATCGTTTACAACATCAGCCTGTTATAATTAGACCTTTATGCCTGCTTGTTCAACAGTTAATAGAAAAATATAAAGCAGGCATGATAAAACCAATAAAAATATCATTCTCCATGACACAAGTAAAGCAGTTATGCGATTACCTGGCAGATAAGAATAAAGAAATTCCTTACGCAAGATTAGGAGCGCTGGAAAGAAACGAGACAGAACCGGACATCAACGAGGTCAATATCCTTTGTGATGAGCTGAGAATGTCAGCAGATTGGTATTTGAGGGAGAACATCTATTCAGAAGGAACACTAATACGCTTAATCGGCGAACTTAAGTCCAAAGACCGAAAGCTCGCTTTTATGTATTTGGATTGCTTAAAAAACAAATGATCTCGCACAAAGCGATCCAAGGTATGTCAAGCACAACTCAGTGACAGCTATAGGAAGTTATACTTCCTGATGTCGTTGATGTACAGCTCATGTTTATCCTCTGAGCTGGAGGGCTGGCCTGCTGAAGAAGCTGCCCATACAGCAAGAGATTTTGCACTGCGGCCTGCTGTTGCTGGGCGGAAGCTATCTCCCTCTGCGCTCTAACTTGGGCCAAAGAAACCCTGCAATTAATGTAAGGTTGTGTACCTCTTGTGGCACCATAACGCACGCACTGACTGTCTTCCATCATTGCTATGGCCTCCCCTTCTTCCAGCGACCTCTGAAGAACGCCGCTAGAGAACAAGTGATATTTCTGATCATAGCAAGTGGCAATCGACCAATCACCTATCAGCTCTACAATCACAGGGCTTCTCCATTGCGCTACTTTGCAACTTTTCGCATATTTGGCCATGCTCGTTCCTTGGGTGGAGTTAACACATCCGATCAAAAGCAACAACGCTCCTGCGACCAATAAATATTTCATTCACCCTTCCCTGCGAATTGAGAGTCAAAATAAAAAACAAATTTACCACAACAAAAAACAAATTAGTTTGTTGACATATACAAATTAACTTTGTATTGTTACCCCATACCAACCTAAACGGAGATGGGGAAATGGGCGCAAATATAGCAGCACTTAACAACCACGAATCCAGACAAACAGAACTACAAAAGCAGTGGAAAGCCTTTAAGGGTTCAGCGGCTCATGAGGCAATGAAGCAGCAGCGTCTAGAAACGCTGTTAGCCGATCCAGACAACCTTTGGGAAAGCATTGGCCCTAACGCTATCAAGTATCCGTTTCCTAGCTCAATGCTCGGCAAAACAGAATTAGAGCGAAAGTCTATAGGTATTCGTATAAACAACTTTGATAACCATTTGGCGAATCAGTTGGCTACCTTAATTATCACTAAAGATGATGCAGAGCTAGGCCGAATTATCAGGGATATGTCAGAGCAGCATTTAAAAGACTCTGTTGATGAATATGTCGATGACAACTGGAGAGATTGGCTATGAGCATTTACAAAACAGAGCAAGGTTATTGGATAGCTGAGGGTAGTTTTCTTGGTCGCCGTTACATCATAGAGGGCGGATCGTGGAATGAAGCTTTTCACTCAGCAGTGAATCACATGCGCGGCCTAACCGATATAACAAGCAAAGCGTCCTAGCTATGACGGTATAGCGTAAACAGTTTATGGAAGTGCTAGCAGCGAAGCGTGGGAAATGGAGTGCTAGAGCGCGAATACTCGCCCCGCCACTTCCACCCTATAGGAGATAGAAATGAAGTCTCTATTAAGAAAACTAAAGTGGTGGTGGTATTTCCATTCGCCATTCGACAAAAAACCATTTTGAGGTGTGACATGAACATTTTAGAAAAACTCAACGAGGTTAGAAAAAACATTGAGTACATCAAAAAGGATGCCGTGGTCAACAACCGATATAAGGCAGTTACACACGACATGGTTACTGCGATGGTCAGGGATCATCTAGTCTGTCAGGGTATTTTAGTATGCCCCAGCCTTGAGTCATCCGCTGTTGCTGATACTGGCACAAAAACAAAGGGCGGCACGCCGATCATTCGTTATGAGGCTAGGTATAAGGTGGCCTTTTTGAACGAGAAAGACCCGCAAGATGCTCTAGCTATTATCGTTGAAGCTCATGCTAACGATGAGGGCGATAAGGCTCCCGGCAAAGCTCTCTCCTACGCGACAAAGAACGCCTTACTGAAAGTGTTATCAATAGAAACTGGCGAGAATGACGAAGCCAGAATTGAGGCTGTTCCTGCCGCCTACACCGATCAGCAAAAAGCTATATTTGACACACTTATCTCCCAAGGGGACGCGCTGGGTATAGCTGCTTTTCTTGGCATGGTTGGCGATGACGCGCAAACAAGCCTGTTTAATTCGTTTGACAAGGGTGCGACATCTTCAGGGAAACAAATGGTCAGAACATTGCAGGCAGAAGGCGGCAATAAATGGCAAAGCTTATTGTCGGACATCGAAACAATGATGGCAGATGAGGATAGTCTAGGGCTGAAAGAGGCTACATCAGAATTAGAAAATTACGAAAAGCAATATCTCGCTAAATTGCTTGGGAATAAAACAGCCCAAAACATGGGACAGCTAATTAAAAAGGCAGCATAAATATGAACAATTGGAATTTTATCGGAAACCTTGGCAAAGATGCTGAAACAAAAGCCTTGCCAAATGGCACAACAGTCTGCCAATTCTCAGTGGCAACAACTAGCGGGTTTGGCGACAAGCAAAAAACCACTTGGGCTAGGTGTGCAATATTTGGCAAGCGTGCTGAAGGTGGCTTACCTCAATACCTGGTTAAAGGGCAGAAGGTTGCCATATCTGGCGAAATATCCTTGGACGAGTGGGAGAAGGACGGACAAAAACACTCAGCTCTAAAGGTGAATGTTGGCACCATCGACCTTGTTGGCGCAAAAGAACCGTCCTCTAGCAGCCCACATCCAGCCCCGCCACCGCAGAACCAGCCTAGTGGTGGGCATGATACTGGCAGCGGGTTTGATAGCTTCGATGATGACATACCTTTTAGCTAGGAGGCGGCATGAAAACCTCGATAAAAACATGCTTTAAGTGCAACAACAAGGAGACCCCATGACCAACCCAATAACACTTAAATACATCGGCTCCTATTTCTCTGATGTTACTGGAGAGAGTCTAACCATAGGTGATCTATCCAAAAGGTTAGAGGTTAGCAGTAACACCGTCAGAACTGCGCTCCATAAAGTAGGCGCAATTAACAAGGGAGCTGTGACCGATGAAGATTTGGGTCACTACCTTCCTGATAAAGCAACGATAGATAAGCAGAAAGCAGCTTTAGAGTTAAGCGCGAGAGCTTGGAGATAACATGAAACATATATTAATACTAACAGCCCTATTTCTATCAGCCTGTAGTGATCCAGGCATAGAAAGCATTAAAGATAGGGGCAAGCAAGAGATTGTTAGCCAGTGTCAAGATAAAGGCCGTTTCACCCACGGCATTTTAACCTTTAGCTGTGAGCAGATGTTTGTAGTTGAGGAATAACCCCGCAAACACGCGAGAGCGAAACGAAGTGTAGCGAGTCAAAGTGATTTGCTTTGTTATAACTTTTTTAGGAGTTTAATTGTGGCCAAGTACGATACAGAAAACCTTGTTTTAACAGAAAGATACAAATCAGCCTTGAATGAGTTGATGGCGGCAGAATTGGAAATGATGCGAGAACACGAGCCAGACATGGCCGACTGCTGGGAGTGGGGTGTGTGCCATGTTGGTGACCTTGCGAGAAAGGACGGATTAGAGTTTACATACGGAGGCAATGAAGATAAGCCTGCGCAATACAAAAACGAAACAGAGGTTTTCGAGTTATAACCACAGCTTTAACCGGAGAGGAATGTAATGAGTGAAGCGAATGAAATGACGAGTCCGGCGACTGAAGGGAGCGAAGTTCAAACCCTTGTTATAAACCCTTGCGTTCGCTGTAAACACCTAACATCAGACACGTTTTGCACTAGACATAAAAATGAACTTCTTTCATACGAACTTGTGACGGGCAGGCCAATATATGGCTTCGATACTGTGGCTAGTAGAGAGAGGGACACTGGAGGGTGCGGCAAAAACGGGCGTTATTTTGAGCCGAGTTTAACAGCAAGGCTGCTAAAAATTGTGGGTTTATAACCCAATTGTTAAGCGGCGCGACCCGCAGGGAGCGTCAGATTTGAATAACTTGTTATGCGCTAGGCGCAGGGGATGAACATGAACTACGACCCAAATTTGACTTGTAGCGGAAGAATGGCAAAACAAAAAGTGCAGCTTACTTTTCAGCAGTGGGAGTACTCCACAGTTGTTGAATCTACAGTTGGCGGAAACTGTACAGGCTTATCCGTAATTGATTGTGCAATCGCCAATGCTTATGACGCATTAGAGCTTGATGGGCAAACTCCTATGATTGAGATGACGAACCACGAAGGCAACACGCTGGGGTGTACAGATGATGAGGATCGAGGTGACGACTTTCTTAAAGACATGCTCGTTAAGGCTGAGATCATCTGTATTGAGCCTAGCGCATAACCCAGTTAGTTGCGGACGCGAAGCGTTCCGAAACCTATATTTGTTAGGCGCGAGGTATTGAGAATGCTGGAATATGAAGACATAGAGCCAGGTGACAAATGGAGCCAGAATAGCAACCCGAGCAAGGTTGCCCAAGTAACCTGCGTTAAACGAACCGACAGCATTTTTGGGCCTAGGGTTGAGCTGCAAGGAAGCTGGTTCAAATCTGGTTTTCGGTGGTGTAGTGCAGATGTCTTGGAAGCGCATTATACAAAGGTAAGCGCCTAACGCTGGTTTAACCGGAGAGGAATGATGAGCGAAGCGAAGAATGACGAGTCCGCGTTGAAACCCTTGTTATATTTTCGATGCGGTTGGTGCGGAAATCCCACAGATAAAGATGGGCGCTGCTTGCCTATTGAAGATATACCACACGGATCGGATGAAGACTGGGGTTCAGCAGTTGCAACAAACGGAACTTGCTGCCCGAATGGTGATGAAGGTGATATGTATCAATCGCCAGACCCTACAGAAGACATGCTTAGAGATGCGGGGCTTTTGTAAATATAACAAGTAGTTAACCGTATCACTAGAAGTAGAGCACCAAAATGGAACACTACAAATATCTCTACAAATATGGCACCCAGGAACAGATCGACAGATTCCACGAGGCCAGAAAGCGTAAAAACGAACTCACTAGGTTTATGCAAGAGCCGAGGGTGTACAGGCCAAATCCTGATATGTGCGGGTTCATCTTTGCTGGCTCATTTCAGTGCGGTGTATTTATCGAGTATCAGGCCGAGCTTTACCGAGCTGGACGCTATGACTCTTACCGAGGCGTTGTGAACCATCAACCCATTGACGGTAGACGCGGATGGTACGCCTGGGGCAATGATATGGCCTCAAACATGCCGGGTAGAATTTTAACGTACCCCTAAATTATCAAACTGATAGTTACTGACAATAGATTGATAGAAGAGATATGAAGCTGGCCCCTCACACAAAGGCAAACCGGGAGTTCTTCGAGAAAGGATGCGCCCCCTCTTTGTCTGCTTGGACAGACTGGATAGGCCGAGGTGTTGTGAAGGGGAAAATGATAGACGGAAAGCCTTATATAGACCTGAATTGGTTCGCTGCAAACGATGATATGCGCGAGACAAATAACAATTCAGGCTTGTCATTACTTACAGGGTAGATTACAAATGGCCACTATGAGACCAAAGAAAACCCGATTAGTAGATGGCATTCCACTGGCTGACAACCTCTACAAAGACCCAAAAGGCCGGAGTGGTTATTACCGCTACCGCAGGCCAGATGGCACCTTTAAGACGTTTACAGCAGCAGCCGTAGACCTTGCCAATAATATGGCTGATGAGGCTAATAGCCTTCGCGGTAAAGACCTGCCTGTGGCAACCAGAATCCCCCAGAGAGACAGTCTTGCCTATCATGTGCCGCTCTACATTGCGTATCAGGAAAAGATTAATCCAGAGCTGAAGTACAAGCAGAGCTGGAAAAACAGGGCTTATGCTTTAAATCAATTTGCTGAGACCTTTCCGGTTATCGGCCGCATCACAAGAGATACTATTTTGGCGTGGTGGGATGGGCTTACCTACCACCAACAAAAGCTAAGAATGGCAGAATTTAGACGGTTTTTTAACTGGCTAATGGGACAAGGGTTGGCGGCAAAGCTGAAATATAACCCCTTCACCACAGCAGACGACAAACCAAGATTACTACCAAAGCAGAAGCCAAAAAAACAACGCAAAGCACTAACTCAAGCAGGCTACAGGAAAATCTACAACGCGGCCGAAGATTTTGGTTATGAGTGTCTTCAGATAGCAATGGAAATAAGCCGATATACCACACTTAGAGAGGCTGATATATGCGGGCTAAGATGGACAGACATTGTTGATGGGGAGCTCAGGCTGGTTGTTAGTAAGTCAGAAGCACAGAAAGGTAGCGCGAGAGCCGCCAGGTTGTCCTGGAAACTGAAAGACCACCCGATTCTGAAACGTCAAATTGATCGAGCCAGGGAGCTATCTCTACAGCACAAACGCTGCCCTTTTGTGATCTCTCACGAGCCAAGGCGTCGCGTGTGGAATGAGGACAAGGCCCATCTGTACCAAGTGACACCGGACAGATTATCAAGAATGTTTCGGGAGGTTATGGATTCTTGTGGGATAGAGGGGACATCTTTCCACGAGGTTCGCGGCCTTTCAGCAACACTCTATAAAGGCGAAGGATATACCACTGGAGAAATTAAAGACTTAATGGCCCACGAGCAGGAATCAACAACGATTGATTATCAAAATGCAGACGAGCTACCCTACCAGTCAGTGACTATGAGGCTGTCGAAGTGAGTTATTGTACGCTTAGTTTTTGTACGGTTTTTGTACCGTTAGTGACTACTAGCGCCACAGGTACTAGAAATTGGTCGGGGCGGCCGGATTTGAACCGACGACCACTACACCCCCAGTGTTTAGAGTACACGCCCCATCTTCTTGATATAAAAAGAGAACCCCGGAATCACAATCCGCACAACCATCCTTTATCTATGGGAGCTAAACCCCTGTTTCGGGTAATACGCTTCTTCAAACTATCAATAACTTGCCAACTGTATATTACCCGGAGAAATGGCCTCGCCTATGAATGTTCTTGATTTGTTCAGCGGTATTGGTGGGTTTTCTCTTGGGCTAGAACGGGCAGGAATGAAAACCGTTGCTTTTTGCGAGATTGAGCCTTTCTGCCAACAAGTACTGAAAAAACATTGGCCCGATGTGCCGGTTTATAACGATGTGAAGAAGGTGACAGGTGAGCAGCTTAGAAAAGACGGAATATCAGTTGACGTTATTACCGGAGGATTCCCCTGCCAGGATATTTCAGTCGCAGGAAAGCAGGCCGGAATTGAAGGTGAAAGATCAGGTTTGTGGACAGAGCTTGCCAGAATTATTAGCGAGATACGACCAGCCTACGCAATCATGGAGAACGTCACAGCTCTCATTAGTGGAGAAAATGGCGAATGGTTTGGAAAAGTTCTCGGAGACCTGGCCGAGATCGGGTATGACGTTGAATGGCACTGCATACCAGCTTCCGAAATTGGCGCGCACCATCACCGAGATAGGATCTGGATTGTGGCCTACCCCAACAAGAGCGACAGGCAACAAGGAAGTAGTCGGCAGCCAAGGGCACAGAAATCTCGTAGCTTACGCAAAAATGTTCCCAACTCCGACAGCGACAGACTACAAGGGGGCACCGACTTTGGCGGCAGTAAAAAAGCGAGCCCTGGAATCATCCAGAGGAGTCAGGTTGCCAGAGCATATAGCCAAAACAGAGGGGATAGAGGTGTCTGGGCAGTTGAACCCAGTATTTGTCGAGTGGCTAATGGGGTTCCCCGAAGGGTGGACAGAATTAAATCACTCGGCAATGCCGTAGTGCCACAGTTGCCAGAAATCATAGGCAAAGCAATTCTGTCTTTTGAATCTAGCCCATGAACCCTAACCCCCAACCTTATACGCGCAGTACAGAGAGTGGAGATAGAAAATGACGACATTTATGTTAAGTATGGGTGTTTTATTTATGTTCTATTGCGGTGCGTTCACGGAGCGCTATCTGACATCAAAAGATAAAAAGTCTCTTGTTATTAGTCTTTTTTCTTTACCTATGGGCTGCTTCTTTATCATTGCTGCCATTGGCGCGACGAACCCCTAGTACAGTTTTTATTAACCATTGGAGATATGTATGGGCTATTGGACAGAAGACCCGATAGAGCGGCTTGAAAACAAGAAGGATGAGCTGGTGGACATGATGACGAACAACTTTAGAAAGTGGTGGTTTGAATCTGATGGTAGCCAGGAGTGGGCAGCGGCGCTAGATGCTGAAGGAGGAACTTTGTCTGCTATTGAAATGGTTTTTAACAAAGGTAGAAAAGCAGGGGCTGAATTCAAGGCAATAAAAATATTGCAGGAAAGTTCTTACGACCACCACACGCCCCACATGATTTGCATACCAACTGAAAAATGGAAGAAAGCTATGAAGCTGCTCGATGATAATTTCGGCTTTTAACCCTTACCCAGAGATAACTAAGGAGTGAATAATGGATAGAACCCTAAGGCGCTGCGACCATATCACCACCACGGTTAAGATACCTACCTGAACCACTGGCGCTAATAGCCACACCTGTTTGGCCTGACAGCTTAGCTGTAACGGTCTGAGCCGCGTCGTTATATATTGTATAGATGGGACCTTCTTCATCTGGAAATATTAGATCCCTACCCGTAGTTAGAACCCCCCCAGAGTCTGTGATGGTAATAATGCAGTCGCGCCACTGCTCTGTCCCTGCTGTGGTATCTGTATCAAGGGTTAAGTTCGCATCAGACTGAAAATCTACAGTAATTCGGCCACAAGAGGATCTTTCCAATATCTTTACAGCCTCGTTTACCGTGAGATAGGCGTTAATTTGAGACTGCTCTAATTCAGTTATTTCTAAATGAGTGGTTGTTGTCATTATTCACCTGCTAATTCTGTGATTTCTGAGGCAGAAAGAACTCGATCAAATATTCTCATCTGGTCGAGAGATGCGTGAAGGTAGTTGCTCGAAGCGTCCGGCTTACGGCCTATACGCCCACTTGTTGAGGTTGTATCTGATACAGTTATGGCCGTTGGCCCAGCCAAAAGAGCGCCATCCTTATAAATAGAAGCGTCGCCCCCATCCAACTGGTAAATATAGTGGTGAAAGCTGCCGTCATAATCCGGGCCGCTTCCGAAATCATAAGAGTGGTTTGTGCCGCCGCCTGTCTCAGTAAATGCGCCAAAGTTCCCTGTATCTCCTCGTATCTCAAGCCAGTTGATATTAGTGGCTTGCGACTCCCCTGATGCGCCTCTGGAAACAATGATGTCGGCCGTTCCAGGGGCGCTGCTTACCTTCATCCAGAAAGACACGGCAAAATCGTCATTAGGCAGGATGCCGCCGATATTTGCCGAGTCTGGGGAGCCTTCAAAGACCACCGCGCTGGCAAGATGGCCTGCTTCTTGTGGTGGCGACCCTGCTAAGACAGCATCATTCCCATTTGTGGATCGGTCAATAAGCGACCCGCTAGTAATATCATTAAAGTCATAAAATGCGATAAGGTCTGGGTGATTGTCGGCGAGAATTGGGCCTTCAGAAACTACGGTTTCCGCAGGATAGCCTCGACCCACCGTGTCAGACATTTGATAAACTCGGTAGCCTACGGATGTTTTTAACAGGCTAAAGTCTTCTGTCTGCTGAGCGCCAGTATAGGTTACCGTTGGAGATGACGAGGTTAGTGTTCTAACCGCTGATCCTTCAGAGATAATATCCCATTCATAGGCTTCTGTCGTTTCTCCGACAGGCGGCTCTACGCCTGTGACAAGCCAATTATCACTTAGCCGAGATCGTCTATCAGCCGTGAATACCCAATCATCGCCCGATTTGCTACCACCCAAATTAACCAAGTTATAAGGCTTCAGGTTTTCCCCTGTGTAGATAAAAGAGTTATCTGTGGCACTATTAATGCCCTTGCCTTGGGTTATAGCTCTATATAAACGCTCTACGCCTATATCTGAGACGTTTGCAGCCATAAACGCAGCATCAGCGTCAGAAAGGAATACAAACACATCCCCTACTTCGTGTAAGCCTGAGTATCGGGCTGAATTTTGAAGCCCTCTAGCAAGGGTTGAGACAGTAGCCGACCCATCGCTATTGGTTACGGCATTCACTAGCCGACCTATTTCCCATCGCCCATGTGCGCCGTAGGCAAACCAGTTCTTTCCGGTCATCATCTGTGCTTCTGTAATAGAAGAAATAGACATGGATGAACTATAGAAATCTATCGTTAGCTCGCTAGTCCTGTCGATGGTTAAGCCGTCATGCTCGCCCAAAGGATCACGGCATACGCCCATCGTCACCGGATTGGCATAACCTTGGATTGATTTCCATGTTTGGCCGCTATCGACGGATCGGGCAATAACACCACCAGGCCATCCTGCGGTTCTACCAGATACAGCACCACCAAAACCGGGGACGTTATCAGCGTCCCGAATCAGTGGAATATCTAATAAGTGAAGGACGGAAGTCCCGGCAAACGCAATAGTGGTATCGCCTTGTATTGTGGTTCCACCCTCTGCGTTAGGATTATATAAAGCGGGGCCGTTCAGTTTAGAGCTAATCTCTAACCGACCATCCGCAAGATAGTTAATCTGGGTAATTCTGAATTCATACGTTGCCCAGGGTGTTAGTAATGTAACAGCGTCAGCAGGCTCTAAAGCTTGATAGGTTTGGGGTAGCTTCCAGAGGGGGAAGTCATAACGCTCTAACCATCTGCGCTCGAATTCTGTCTGTGCAATGTTGGCAGCATGGTCAGGGGTTAAGACTAAAGGTATTTCATAGTCTTCGATATTGACCGCTTCAGATGAAATCCTTTCGTGTGATGGTTCAGAGTTATTATTATAGTTGCGCCCAGAATCAACAAAATTAACAATCATTTTACGAGGGAGCTGGGAATCCATTTCTCTTGTAAAAGGTAACGCCGTCCCAGGCGAGCTACCGAACGGCCTTGCGTCCAAATCATCCCAATCAATGGTCATCACCGAGCTGCCGCCACGCTTGACGGCTTTCAGTTGGTAGCCGCTATTAATCAGATCAAACCCATAGGCGCTCCTTAATGGAGCTATTTGAGACCGGATAGAATGAAGGCCAACCGTGGTATAACCATCCACTACGTCAGAGGCTAGTGCGGTTAAATCTAAATCCCCTGGCTGTATAAGTTGTGACTTCTCGGATCTTCGTCTAACCACCGATTCTAGGGATGGGCCATCTAAACCAATAGCAGGCAGCTTGTAACGCTCTACGTATGCCTCATCAAGATTGTTGTCTTTGCCGAAACGTGTGGCTATGCCTCGACTAATATTGATCTGAGCTTCATTGTCAATTGCTCCACCTAACGAGGGCAAAGAAATTTTTTCAGAAACATAAGAGAGGTCATCGGGGGCGATGTAAATACTGTTAATAAAGTTGAGGCCAAAGCAGAAGTATAAAAAGCCGTTATCCCACCTTACCCTAACATTGTCGCCGTGGTAGCTTTGGCCGGAAATATTAAAAGAGATAGAAGCTATTTCGGTTAAATCTTCATCATAGATTTTTACCGTGTTTTCTCCAACACCATAAAGATTACCGGAGTCATCGACAGCAATAGAGTGAACCTGAAAACCAGGCTCAACATACTGGGATTCTCTGTATATCCTGTCTGAGCTATACCTAACCCCATAGTAAACACCGTTCTTTACTACAATGTCACCGCTAGGGTAGTTAGCAACTTCAAATGGACTAGGAAAGTAGCTCTCGTCAATGGGGAAGATGGGAACATCAGTGACCCCTGCCGCGTTATTATTACCGCTGCCAACGGGCTGCACGAAGGAAAAATAGTGGTCTATCCCCACCTCCCATGACCTATAGGCATCAACTCCATTCCACTGTTCAAAAACTACTGTCTCCGGAGTTAGATACCGAGCGTAACAATCATTATCATTAGGCAGTGGAATAGTCTGTTTGCTTAATAAAACAGCGGAATTATCACCTGAGTCGGCGATAACCTCGGCTTTAACCTGAAGGCCAGCAAGGGAGTTATTAAAATCATCAAGCGGCCAATCATAAAACATTAAATAGGATCGGCCACGATAGGCAGGGCATTTATCTACGCCTAAATCTGCCACCATCCTGGGGTCTTGCGGTTGATCGTCATAACCAGGGTAAAGGCGAACCGTCCCCCCGGTTGGATTTTGATCTAAGCTGGCCTTTAATAGCCCTGTATCACTTTGCAGGGCAAACGTTGGGTAAACTTCTCCCGTTGCAATGGCCGTTTCAAAATCTTCCGTGAGCGTATTAGCAACAAGATCAGATAGAAGCCACAACCTGCCTATCCCTTTAATTTGGTGATCTGTTAACAACACCATGAAAGTAGCAGTGTATTTAAACGTGACACTGGTTTGGCTTGAGCCACCCTTACCCCCCGCATCTTCCTCGACACGGGTTTCTTTTATCTTGCCATTCTCAACCCAACAAACCGTGCCAGAAATACCCTGTGTTCCGTCTAGCGAGGCAATGCCAGAGCCATAGGTAGACGTTTGGGCCCTTGTGTCGTCCAGTCTTGGGCCAACGAGGTCAGGCCCAGGTGGTGGATCTAGCGCCCCACCGATAGAAGCTCCGTAAGCTGCTCCCTTTAATGCGCCCCCAGGATTCCCTCCTGTAGCAACAAAACCAACAGCAGCACCAACAGCCCCGCCTATTAACTGGCCGTCACTCATTCGACTATCCTATAAACAAGCTTCAATTGGGGCTTCCAGGGTTTAAAAGGCACTTCAACGACTCGCTTGACGGTAGAGCAGGCATGAATAATGTTTTTACCGGTATAAATACCGATATGTTGGGGGGATGTTTCAATACGAAAAACAATGACATCGCCGGGGGATAGTTCTGATCTGTGGATTCTTTTAAGGTGGGGCTGACTGTCTAAATTCTTCTCTATCGCACCACCAAAAGGGATGCGCGGGTACGCTTTTCTCTCGTTGTAATTGAGGTTTTTGCGCTTAAAGATATGAGCCAAATGGCCGGCACAATCTATCCCTTTTACACTGTCCCTACCTTGGTGAACGAAAGGCGTACCAAGGCACTCCCTCGCTATCGCCAGAATGCTATTCACCCTTTCCGACATAGGTGTAAGCCTCCTCAGTAATTAAATCGGGATAACCGCCGTAGTTAATGGCGTTGTCGTAGGTTTGAGAGCAGTCGCCATCCCTGTCATGATCGCAACCCCTGTGGGCTTTATAGGTATCTCCAACTTCAATGGTGTAATGCGCGGCTTGGTGGGTTTCTATGGTTCCATCAGCTAAGGAAGATTTAATCTCGAATGATCGAAGGCCCGCGTTATTTCCTGTCAGCCAGAGAACAGAGCCATACTTGAAGTAGTCCACCGCCTCCGACCTGCCAGAGTCGGCCCACACCGCTTGAGACGTCACACTGGTGACTGTTCCGGTAACGGTATAATCGGCGAGGCTTGGCCCGTCTGGGGCTGACCTTTTGCCAGTGCAACGAGAACGATCTGAGGCGATAATGTCGCCGTCTAGGGTTTCATCACAAAAGACATAAGGGCATTTAGCTATAACGGTTGAGCCTGTACGCTGATTCAGCGCATCGGCTTGATCCATTTGCTCAATAACGTATCGGTCATCTTCTAGCCTGCCCTTACCCATAATGGTTAAAGAAACTTTCTCTTCATCCACTACGGGGTTGGCCCAAGACGTTTTAAACGTGAAGACGCGGGCGTTATCTAAAAGCCCTGAAATTAATTGATCTCTTGTTATACCCGCAGCCGCGAAATAGCCCTCAGCATCGTGAACTGCTGGGGATAGGTCAGCCGACGAGGTTATATCCGTAGGTTGATAGAACGGATTCGCCACATAGGTTTCACCACTGATAACAAGGTCGTGTGAATATGAAATGAACCTGAAGATAGATCCGCCAACCGTCTCGTATCGTGTACAAAATACGGACGTTTCGGGGTCTGCCACTACACTTTTCATAGGCAATAAAAAACCCGCTGTAGCGGGTTCCGTGGGAAGGGGTTTATTTAAGCTTTAGGGTCGAGAAGTTCAACCAAAGAAATGCCTGTGCTTAATACTTCGTAGTTTGCGAAATTAATATCTAACGCTGAGTCAAAACGCATGGGCAAATCGAAGTAACAACCCGCCGTTACCGTTTCGTTTATCTGCGGGGCTGTATTAGTTTCGCCCCCAGAGGTATAGGTGGAGAATAATGTACTGTCTATATCTACAGTAACCGTAGTCGCGTCTGTCGCCGTTATTGTGCCTCTCAGCCCGTTTATTTCAGTCATACCCGATACGCTGGATATATGGATAGAATCGTCTACAACGCGCCCATGTGAAGCGCCAAGAGTAATAACCGCAGATGAAGCATTAGATATACCTGTGATTGCGTTCTGACTGTTAGCTGTGAAAGTAACGATGCCCGTGGTGTTATCAACAGCCCACCGCGTAACGTCTGGGTCGGGATCGGTGCTGATTTCAACAATTTGATGAGGGTTATCGAAATCATCACGAATACCCACAAGCACAGAATCAGCAACAGGCTTTTTTAGTCTTCTGCGGGTAGACTCATTATCTGTCTCAGGGCCATACCATCGCGTTATTTGATAGCTGGTTCCCGTGGTTAATACTGCTTTTTGATCATTATAAGTGGGGACATCAATATAATTATTAGTAGAAAAATCCTCGAAATGCTTTGCCCTAAAACCGCCATGTATGCCGCCTGACCGCATATAAAGGTCTTTGACAGACTGGCGAATTTCACCGCGATCGTTCAATAAATTAATGTGATACGTCACCCTCGGATAAGGGTGGATTAACTTGCTATGACTATTCCATGCCTGTGTTTCGCTAGGGATAACAGCAAACTCTTCAGTAAATCCGGAGCCGTATAAAAGCCTCTCTGTTACTCTTTCTTCTAGAAACATTATTTCACTCTCGCGGCTGCGGCATTAGCCTGGTTTAACTGCCTGTGAAGCTGGCCTAAAGCCCGGTTGTTTTCTTTGCGATCAGGGCCAGCAACGAATGTAATGTTGTTGGTGGTGTTTCCGCCCACCTTATTCATCGGCAATATAGTGCCCTTCACGCCGTCTGGAATGTGGAGCTCTGGGCCTTTTTCGCCAACAATAGATACTTTGTTTGGATCTGGTCTTCCGCCTTCTGCAAAGAACCCACCGAAGAAATCAAGCGCCCCGTTCGCGAGGGAATCAACGTTACCGCCAGTGTTGTCTTTTCCACCTAACCCGATAGCATGAAGAACATCTGCGGCAACCGCCTCAGAGACCATCTTCATCAACATATCTGCGAAACCCTGAAGCATCCCATCTACACCATCCTGGAATGGGTCGAAAAGGAAGTCTGCAAAAGCGTCTTGTAGGTTTCTGGCAGCTTCATCGGCGAAACTGTTGGTTTCTTCACTGAGCTTTTCTAGCTGCTCACTGTATCTGGCGGCTTCTTTTTCAAGCAGAGAAGCCCTCTGTGCTGAAGATTCTGCTGTGTTACTTAGAATGATTTCCCGGCGTTTTTCGTAAGAATCTTTGAGCGCTTCTTCTTCAGTGCGAAGAGATTCCACAACGGCATCAAATGACTTTTGAGACCGCGCGGCCTCGTTTTTTAGATCAAGGTCTTGAGCTAATGTTTTCAGGGATTCTTTTTGTGATTGATTTAATTTAGAAAGGGAACCGTTGGCCAGATCATAATTGATAGCCGCCGCCTGACCTGTTTCTCCGTAAAGTGCGACTTGACGCTTTAGGCTAGACTCTAAGGTTTCAAACTGTTTCAGGAGGGCTTTTTCTTCTTTTGATGGCTCATTACTTCCGCCACCAGAGCCTTTATTTCTGCCAGATTTTAGGTCTGCGAGTCGGCCTTCTAGCTCTTTTTTATCTTTTGCAATGCGGTCAGCAAACCTATCTGAAAAACTCCCCTTGTTTTCTCTTTCGTTAAACCCTTTCTCGAATTCTTCACGATAATGCTTGCCCATTGACTCGTACGCAGCGGCATACCTTTTTTGCACTTTGGCACTTTCAGCCAAAGACTTGTTTATTCCACCGAAACTGAAGAACTCATCTATTTCTGCCCCGATTCTAAGAAGATCTGCCGCAAACTCAGCAACCTGTGCTTTGCTTTCTTTCCATCCGAGAATCATTTCCTCTATTGAATCGCCAATAGCACCAATAGATGCTTCAGCAATATCACCCACAATAGAGGCTGTGTCGGCAAAACCATTGGCTTGAAGAGACGCACCTAAATACATCGTCGCAACAGACTCAATGGCGGGGGCAAGCTCAACCGTTAGCCTGTTGGCAAAACCTTTAGAGACAGCCCCCGCCCTTGTTAAAGCATCGTTAGCTGCTTCAACTTGTGCAGCATCAACCCGGCTTAATGACAAGCCTAGCGTGTCTGCCTCTTCTTGAAATTTCTTTAAACCTTCAGAGCCGACTTCCAAGGTTTTAATTAACTTAATACCCTGCCTGCCAAATATCTCATAGGCTATCGCCGCACGCTCAGCCTGATCGGGAATTGTTCCCAGTTTGTCGCCAATAAGCGCAAACATTTCATCAGGGGACTTACCCCTAATGTCATCAACTGAGATCCCTAGCTTCTCGAAAGAGCCTACCGCCTCACCTATGCCATCTTTGAAGTCGTTAACATTTACAACAAGACGTTCAAGACCTTTTCTTAAACCCTCATTTGTTGCCCCATTAATCGCCGCAGCTTGCTCTAAACCAGCCAGAGCCTCAGTGCTAATGCCAACAGAATCTGCAAACTTGGCTTGTGCATCAATGGACTTTCTGGTCTCGTTGACCATGACAGCAGCGCCTGCCGCTGCCGCCGCAAGTGCCACACCGCCTATCTTCGCAGCAGAGGCAAGCTTTCGACCTATATCCTCACCAAAACGCTTAGCGTCAGTGCTGGCCGATTTAAGGTCGCGATTGAACTTTGTCTTGTCCGCCGATAGCTCAGCAACAAATTTTTCAATGACTCTTTTAGCCACTCGGTTCTCCGCGCATCACAGCTTTCATATTTCTAACGAGTTGATCGGCTTCCATCTCTTCCCTTAATTCAGGATCGAATTCACGCCAATCTCTTCTAGGGGTGAGAAAATCAGAGGTTGATGGGGCGTTTTCGCCGCCTCGATAGATAAGCCACATTCGTCTTGCTAACGTGGCAAACTGAAGGTCTAGGGCCTTCCAACCAGAAGGCTCGATATATTCCCAGGCCTCCCAAAGAGGCATTTCATCGGATGGGATTCTTCGCCCTACTTCTGCTATGGAGCAGCCCCATTGATCCGCTTTTCGGATGCGAAACTCTAAGCCTGCATCCGTTAGGATTTTTTTGCGGCTTCTGCCAAATCCTCAGCACCACGATTAAGCGCCATCCAGTCAAGCATCAGGCTTTGAATTACGCCTTTGTCGATCTTGGATCGGAAACTGGCAATCTGCTCCGGTGTTGGCTTGCAGTCCTGCCCCTCGATGGCACGGATAACAAACCCCGTGCAATCATCGTCTGAGACTGGACTGCCATCGTTATCGGCCAGTTTTTCGGCAACTTCCTTGAATGCATCAGCGTCGAAAGTATGAAGCTCAAACTTTAAGCCGTTACCGTAATCAACTTCCTTTGTCCGAAAACGGGGGGGGCTATTGAGAATATCGTCGAGTGATAACCCCATTAGATAACCGTCCAAGCAGTTGCGCCGGTTTGCTGGCCAAAGATATTCATCTTCAACTGAGCGCCGCCTTCAGCTTCTTGCATCATTCTGCCGCTGTGAACAACACTAAAGACCGCCTGATGATTATTTTTATACTCAACCTTGTACCGAAGCGTTGCGTCTGCGTCGACTTCCGCAAGGTAGGCAACATAAGCAGAATCACCGGGCTGATCATTAAACGTGATTGTTTTGCTGGGTGGCGTTTTAAGACCGCGAATATATTCACGAACCTCTTGCGAAATAGGCGTGGTTTCGATGAACTCCCCCGTTTCGCCAATCTCCCCAACATTTAGCGCATTAGGTAGCAATACCCATGTGCCTGGTGAAGCGGATGGCTCGTAATACATTTTTGAACCAGCACCTAAAGTCGGTAAAGTTGAACCGGCCATACTTTTCTCCTGTCATAAAAAAAGCCCCTAAAAAGGGGCTTGATTCGTTTGTTTAAAGTGAGGTTTTATTCGGTGCCGATAAGGACAATCTTATAAGTCCCTGAAGCGCCTGAATCTGTGTTATTAATAGTTAAAAGATCGCCGGTTGATGCGGTCACAGACAGCCCAGCAAGATCAGGGGCAGTCAAGAGCAACATACCGCCTGGGGGGACGTTTACCTTGTCGCCAGAAGCCCCCACCCATGAGTCGAAGCCGTTACTTCCCGCACCGCCAACTTCAATGTTGTCGCCGTTGTTTGCGCCAGCGAAAACTGCCATTGCTTTAATTTTTGTAAACGTAATAGCTGAACCAAACACATCAGTTAAACCACCAGCCAAGTCCAAATTTTCAGATGTCGAAGCTGCGAGTGTCCGCTCATCGCTAAAGGCTTGATTCGCTTGATCGGCGCCCGTGCCGTCCAGTAATTGGGTGGTTAGGGCCTGAGTAATAGTATTAAGCGCCGTGTTTATATCGCCCGAGCTGGATTGCTCTACGGACACAGCGACAGAGATTGTTGCACTCTGAGACATGGGGAACTCCTAATATTGAACGTTGAATTTGCTATAAATACTGATAAAGGGTGATTCGTCTTCGTCGCCGTATTCAAAGCCTGCGTAGGTGAAGCCGGAAACGATATTGTCTAAAGAAATATTTGGATCTGATTCAAAAATGCTAGATATAGCATCGGCAAAATCATCTAAATTGTCGTCTGTGTTGTCCTTCCAAGGGAGATGAATACCGACAACAAGTTCTGCAAAATTAATTAAAACCAGCCCGTCATACTCCGACTGCCCATCTGAAAAAAACACGTTGGCATAAGGGAGGCCATCTGTCGCATCAACGGCCCGCGTGCAGTGGGTGTTTCCCGCTGTAAAAACATCGCCAACTAGGGTGGCCACATGCTCACGTATTAGCTTTCTTATACTGCCCGTCATCATCTCACCTGATATTTTCTGAGCCTAAACTCAAGGTCTGTTTTTAATAGCCTGGCGTAGTCAGACTTCATTACCCTGGTAACGACCTTTGGGACAATTCTTTGGGCAGGCCCGTCGATCTCTACCTTGATTGCCTCTATGGGCAATCTGGCAGCACCTTTACGTCTAAACACCTGAACGTTCTGGTTCTTCCCACGATTAATAAAAGCACCCTCCCACATATATCCTTTAGCTCTAACGCCTTGGCGGTTGGTGCCAGTACCCATTTTGTTGGTGATCTGGGCTTTCGTTAGTAGCTTGCTTGCCGAGACCGGGCGGACGTAGCTCTTCAGTTCTGCTACTTGCTTTTTGGAGGTTGCCTTGCCTATCTTGACCCGCTTCCTAATCTCTTTGAGAGGAACGCGAGTTTCTTTGGATATGCCTCTCATGCTTCGCGTTTTTGCTATCGCCGCTGATTTGTTCAGGGCAGAAGCACTAGCTCGGGGCACTTCAATTCGGTTGATCTTTTTGAGTTTTTTTATATAGCTTTTGATCTGACGGTCTAGCTGTGACATTACACCACCACGCAGGTCGCCACTTGGCCATCATCTTGCAAAACTCGGCGAATGGTATAAGTAGAAACGGGGTCTGGTGATACACCCTTTTCTAGCTTGTCGTACTGGTTTAACTCGACAACATCAGGCTTGTAAACAGTCGCCAGAGTTTGGGGGACATCTGATTCACCGAAGTCCGCCTGAACAATTACCCCAGGCTCAATGATGAGATAGATACCTTCTACCCTGTCACCAGTAACGGGCGCAAAAGCGCCGAGAGCGCCAAGGCGTTTTACTGCCCTCGCGTCTCGACTCTTAGTTGTTGCTTCAAAATCAGCCATTAAGCAACAGTGCCAGCTACACCTGTTAAGCGAACAGCAATAGTTGCGTCTGTCGTTGCGCCTTTAGCTTCAAAGGCTACCGCAGAAGCGCCACTCACATCACCTGTGGCGGGCGTTGCTGCACTATCGTCGAATTTGCTGGCCGATACGTCATAGACCAGACTCTCACCTTGAGCAATGACCGCAGCATCAACTTTAGGCAGATTGAACACGCCGTCCACTTGAACGCTGCCAGTGCCACCATTGGCAATATCTACCAAGGCCACGCCGATCAAACCGCCGATTACCACAACATCACCAGAGGACACAGCACTACCGCCGTTTGTCCACTGAATTACTTTTCCATCTTGCATATAGTTAGTCGCCATTTTTAGCGTCTCCTAATAAATTGAAATAAAGGGCCACAGAATTGCAGCCCTATGGGTTAATTAAGACTTGGGGGTTTTAACCATGCCTTTGGCATCCCATGCTTTAGCAGCGGCATCCATACGAACCTTGAACTCTGTTCCGTCAATGTTCCATCCGGCTTGCTGTTCCAGTACAGGGGCGCTATTACCGTCGAGATATAGCACCTCGATAGTATCGTGCATGTTCTGGTCAGCCAGGAGATACCAGCTATCGTGTGCTGTAGTGATTCGAGCGTCAGAGATAACTTGAGCCAATCCACGCGCACTGTTGGGGATGGTGTTGTTTTTAGTGGAAGCACCCACTTCAAACTCAGACTCAACAGCAACTTTAGCCGCAGACTCATCACCAGGGCCAGTCAACAAGTACTTAGGACGAATATTTAAAGTCGCTTCGCCATCTTTCTGGTTAGCCATAAGAACGCGGGCTGCGTCCAAACCAGCAGTGTTGATACCGGAAGCAGAAGCCAGGTTTGAGTGGTCTGCATGGAACAAAGCAGAGCCATCAGCCATCGTTGGGTTGTTGAGGAAAATGTTAAACACTAAATCCCCCACGGTGCGAACCGCAGCACGACCCATTTTCTGTGGAATGCGGGTAAACGCCCCCAGATCATCATTAATGATGGCCTGACGTGTAATGCTAAACAGTTCACCGTAAGTCGCTAGGACAGCGCTCTCTGCACGCTCACCGAGGGTAATGTGCTTATACTCGCCACCTTCGCCAACTTCGCGCAAGGATGGGAATGTACCCGTATCAACACGACTCAGGGTTTTAAAATCAGGTAATGTGCCGGAAGCTGTGAACAACTGGAACACTTCTTCAGCTTCTTCATAACCTTTCAGCATGGCTTTGTTGGCAGAGTTTGCTAACAAGGAGCTGAAGTCAGAGCTGGTGTGGGTGAACGCAGCCGCTACAACGGCCATTTTGTCCATGCCCTGCGTACTAACGCCCCGACGCTCCAAAGACATGCGCCCAAGCTCAAACAGCGTATAGCCGCGCAAACCATTAGAGCTAAGGTTTTTACGCTCGTCATCAGTAGCAAGGCCAGCACGTGCGCTAATCGCAAAGCCAGCATCTTCTAAGAACTTGCCAGTCTCTGGGCTGTCGGTAACGCGAACTTGTCGCGCCTGAGTTGGAACCTGTGACTTGCCTAACTTATCTAGCAGCTTGTCTTTTGCTTGAACAATACTGCAATCCATGTCGTCGAGACACGCTGCCAGTGTATCTTTGTGGTCATCAAAGCCTTCAAATACAGCTTTAATCTCTGTCTTGCGAGTTACCTCTTCAGCCTTAATTTCAGCCTTCAGGACATCTTCGCTTTTTACTGCTACTACTGGTTTTGAATCAGTGGTTGCAGCCTCTACTTTAGTTTCTTTGGTCATGTTAATGGCCTCTTTGGTGGTGGTTTTGCCTGCAACCGCAGACGGTATGAAAACTTCTTTTTGATCTTTCTCAACAACAGGAGCATTTACCGACCCGCCAGTATTGGCAGATGGATCTGTTAGGCTGTCAAGGAGTGAGTCGGGAATATTCTTGTAGGCTGTTAAGGTGTCCGGCTTAATGTGTGCCGCCATATCCTCTACAGTTGCCGCTACCACTTCGTCAGCGAAGCCAGCATCTACGGCCTCCTGCCCGATATACCAAGTCTCTGCATCCATGATGGTTTGCATGTCGTCATCGGACTTACCACTACGGGCGGAATAAACGCCTCGCATCGTTGTTTGTACGCGCCCCACAAAGTCAGCAGCCTTTTGTAGATCAGCGCTTTCGCCAACGGCACCGCCGCTTGGGTTGTGAATCATTAGGTAGGCATTTTCAGCAATGTAGATGTAGTCAGCCGCCATGATAATCAGGCTCCCCATACTGGCCGCTACACCATCAACATAAGCCACAACGCGGCCTGGGTGCTGTTTGATCAAGTTATAAATAGCTGTTCCTTCCAATACATGACCGCCATCTGTAGTTACCCTAAGCTCTATTTCTGAACTGGAAGGAATACCAGACAAGGCACGCTTTACGTCTGCGGCCCTTACTTCGGTTCCAATGTCGCCATAAATGCTGACAAGATAAGCACCCGAAGATGCCTCTACCTTGAAGCCTTTGTATTCTTTAGACATAAATGTCTCCTATAAAAAAGCCCACTATTTAGCAGGCTCATTGGGTGGTTCTTCTGGTTTGTTAGGCTCGCCTGAATCCGACGACTCTTCTGGCTTGTCCGGCGGCTCATCGGTAGGTTTCTCCGCGACTATCTGGCGGCTCTTTAGCTCTTTATGCCAAAGCTCTGTTTGATCCAATACGTCTTGAGGGTTGCCGCCTCTTTTCCTGATAATGGTTTGAGGGGCTTCTAGTACGCCCGCAACGTTTTTCTCGTTGGCTACAGCTTCTTTGCCTGGGTCAATCCACGGCATCGAAGGAGTAATATAAGACACGTTGAAGATCGTACTAAGGTCAACATCCCCTGGGGCTTGAAAGTCGCGGGATAATTGCAACATCTTAATCCACTTGATAACAGGCGGCTCGACAAACTCGTCGATGAATTCACAGCTTAGCGTTTCATAGTTCGACCACTGCTCTACTAGCTCTTGCCTTTGAGCTGAATAGGTGCCGTTATAATCTCTGGTGATAGTCGAGCCGTTTGACATGGTGCCAGCGGCGACCATTCTGTGCTGGCTAGAAAGGAATGGGGTTAATAGCCCCGAAGGTCTGTTGCTTTGCAGCATGCCGACATCTTCACCGGCCTCTAGGTCGTCCCAGATCATTCCTGGCTGGATACCAAAATACCTATTGGCCGCGCTCTCACCCTCTGGAATGTTTGGTGCCGTATATTCGTCAGGGCTACCCTTTTTAATATACCCGACCATTGCCGCTGCTATTCTTGCAGCGACACGCTCTGATTCTTCGTAGTCTTTAATATCGTTTATACGGTTCATCACGCAGGCGAAAATAGACACGCCCCGCGTTTGATGGAGCCGCTTAATCATTTTTAGGTGTGAAACATTTTCAGCACTATGGCGACGCGTTTTCATGCGCCAATGTTTATTCCCTCCAGGGTGTTCATCGTAAAGCCAATACCCTGACGGCTTGCCCCAGGCGGTTTTCTCGACCCCTTGGACAATGCGTTTATTTTCATCCTCAAGGTCATGGGGAAGAAAGTCAGGCTCCATTACCTCTATAGAAAACTGTACCGTGGTGGGGTTCTGAATACCGGGGGCGCTGCCCTCGATGTCTCTACGCAAGACTTCACCGTCTCGCAACCAAGTGAGTGCCGCAAGGCGTTGAGCCTTACCAAAGCTCATGGTTCTTGTGACTTCTGGCCTGCGCGACCACTCTTTAAAACGATCATTTAGATAGCGGGCGAATTCCTGATGTAGGTCGCCGTTCTTATTTTTGGGTTGAAACTCGACACCGATACCACGGGGGCCAACAACGTTGTTCACCAAGCTAGTTAAAATCCCTGATGCAAAGTCGTAGTTTTGCTCTAAATGTCTTGCTTGGCCCCTTAGTTCTGTGGCAGACAACTCCATTAAAGCATCACCACTCGCATTGTCCGAAGGATTGCGTCTTGTCCTGGTTGGCTTGGTCGCTTCATACGCCCCCATAACCTTCAGAGCATTTCTTGCTTTTAATCGAGCTACGCCTTTTTGTGGGCTAAAAAACCCAACCGCTTTATCAATAATATTACTCATAGAAGCTCGCTAGTGAGTGTCGGTTTCTTGTCTTTCCTGCGGCTGCATCTGATTCCGCTGAAGCTCTGCGCTCCCACTCTGCTCGACCCTTTCTAATGTCGGCAAGGTTTTCCATTGTCATTACACGGCCATTAATGGTGGTGGATTTACCCTCTAAAACATCCTTCTCTGCTTGGATATACAGATCGACCATTGCTTGTGCTGATTGCGTCATATCCACGGCTCGTTGTTGTCAGTGAATCTGTTGTTGTTAGCTTGCCGATTCACCGTGGGGGTTATTTGTTTTGGTGTGCTTGTTGTTCTTCGCAAAGAGGCCCACTCTTGATCTTTCATCAAATGTACACGCTTGGCCCTCGCAGCATGCAAGGCATAGACTTCGCAGTCCCACGCCTCTACTGCTTGACCATTCTTCTGTGTCCAGACTCTTCTGTTTCTAATGGTTTTATGGGGTATTTTCGCTTCACCTGTCATTTGGTCGAAGTAATCCCACCTCATCTGGTCTAGCTTGTAATAGTGGAACCCACCACTGAAACTATCGAGACCCATGTGCCCTGCAATCCAATCCTTGGCTTTATTTGTCCCAACCATAAACACCTTCACACCACGGCGCTGGGCCTTGGTTTTCTTGTCATGTCGTTTATGATCAAGTGAAAGGACTTGTGGTTGTGCAAATATTTCTGGATCGGATTGAGAACTGGAACCCTTGCCCGCCATAATAATGACGCTAGGGTGTTTCCGTTGTCTTGAGCGTACCCACTCATAGACAGCGTCAGAGGTTGCACCGTCCGACGAATCTATAGTTATAGCTGAAGCAGAAATGGTGCCACCATCTTCATGGGGAAAACTTCTAAAAACGAGACTGTCGAGTGCATCCCAGACACCATCGTTTTTGTCAATGGTGGTAATGGTTGCGGCTATCTCGCCCCAATGTGTGAGCCAGCTTCTATCCTCTTTCCCCCAGGCACGAATAAGAACTGACAGCCTATCGTGTTGTACGTCTATACCGATGGTCAGAAGCGGCCCATCTTTAGGGCAAGTGAATTCATCTCTTTGAGATTCCGGGTCTGACTTGGCAAACTCTCGGAAGTGATCCGCGTCTGCCCTTCCATCATCGTATCTAT
>Ga0209578_10000607_pt1 | contig 41731 bp, 50 predicted proteins | sample tdAd472_FD_187127 | JGI IMG/M metagenome (GOLD analysis project Ga0209578, IMG submission 187127) | Marine sediment microbial communities from the Atlantic coast under amendment with organic carbon and nitrate - tdAd47.2 (SPAdes)... | ecosystem: Environmental > Aquatic > Marine > Coastal >...
CCAAGCGCATTTGCGCGATCAGGCAACTCCGAGGGCCTCCTGCGCCATTGATAGCGCGCCCTTGAGGCCCGAGCTTGCCTGTGGATCATGGGGAAAAGTCGCCCCCATAAGGGGCACCGTATCAACTTATGCGTAACCGGCCGCACCGCACACATAAAAAAGACCAGGCGAAAAACCATCGATGATAGATTGCAGCGAGAGGAGATCCCTTCTCATTTACGCCAACCACGATGATCCTGGTGTTTGCCGGGTCACCTGATCGAAGGTGTCTTCTTCAGGTTCTTCCTCCTGCCTCCGCCACGTTGGGGCATCACCGAGTTGGAGAAGTGAGAGCGAGAAATCGTAGTGCTCGGAAACAATCGTATATTCAACGCATGGCTCGTTGAGCCAAACACCGGAGCCGTGCTCCACCATCCCCCTGCCACCATTCAGACGGTTCGTGAGAATAGGAAGTGACACACCGGGAATTTCAATCGGCAGTCGGTCCGTCGTCTTGAAATAGGTCCCGCTCTTAAAAGCGGGTTCACTGGACCGCGCCCAGTCTATAAAACCGTCAATGGACTTCACAAGAATGGCACGGCGTTTTGTGTACTGAAGCCATCGCAAAGTGGCAGCGATAAGCGATACGCCATATCGGTCTGCACATACCCCGATATCATCAAGGCCAGGTTTGTCGTCAGCAGATATTTGACAGCGGAAGTCGTCAAAGGGCATCAAAAGCGATGCGGCGAAGTCATTCGCCTGCTGCTCTATCTGACGATAATCGCTTTCCCAATGCTCCATATCCTCGATCCTACACTCGATCCCGTTCGGATAATCCTGCCGGTGAAGAAGATAGTGCCCGAATTCATGCGCGAGGGTGAAGTTGATCCTGCCAATGGAAGCGATATCTGAATTGTAAATGATACCCCATCCGATCTCGCCTATCGGCGCTTTGAACAATCCGCCTTCAAAGCCAGGGAGTGAATCGCCTTTTATCAGACTGATTGGATCATCCGGAAAAATCTGCCTGGAATAATCGCAAGCGAATTCCTTAACCTTGACTGGAAACCGGTCATCGCCGCCCAACACGTTAAGGATAGTTGTAAGATCATTGGCCCAATGCTTGGGCGACTTACATTCCGTCATTCACCTCTGCCCCAGAGTTTGACCATCTCTCTGATTTTCTTTTTCGTTTGGGGCTCCATATCTCGATATTCTCGATAAAACTGGGCATCAACGGCGTCTTCTTTCGTAATCTGTCGTTTGTCATCCAGAAGGTAATCAAGGGTCACTTCGAGCTGTTCAGCTATCTTGGCCAGCTTCTCGGCTGAAGGCCGTGGCGGATTCTTGTTTTCCAGCTCCCAGATATAGCTTTTACTGGAACTCGTGAGTTCAGCGAGTTTGTCGAGAGTTAGCTTCTTCTCTTTGCGCAGACGACGTATTTTTTCTCCTAGTGCGTTGTTCATGAACTGGACTCCTATCTACTATTATTGTTCTGTTTAGACATACTTTAGATACTTGACTTGAGACTATCAATAATTATATGATGTTCAGAGTAGAGATACTTTTTATACCTGTTTTAAAACATCGGAGTTAATACTCATGAGTAAAAAGAGGGGATCTAATTCCCACCATGTCGTGCCGAACCCGGCTGGAGGCTGGGATATAAAACGCGGAGGCGCAAACCGCGCCAGCAGCCACCATGACACCAAGCAGCAAGCGATAGATCGCGGCCGGGAAATCAGCCGCAATCAGAGCACCGAACTGCGTATCCACAACAAGGATGGGAAGATTAGCCGCAGCGACAGCCACGGCGGTGATCCCTACCCACCAAAAGGCTAAGAGAAAGGGTAAAACCAATGCCTAACGAGAAAGAAATCACCATCATAGTCAACGGTCGCGAGAAGGCCGTGGCTGAGAAGGAGCTAAATGAGGAACAGCTGGTGCAGTTGGCTTACGATAACCCGCCTGTTGGTGAATTTGTCTGTTTTACAATCACCTACCGCAGGGGGCACGGCAACAAGCCGACAGGAACTCTTGAGGAAGACGAGTTACTCAAGCTAAAAGAGGGCATGATTATCAATGTCACAGCAGCAGATAAATCGTAATTCCGACCTAAAGCAACTCCTGGATGATGGGTATGAGGTAGCCATCAAATCTGATCACCTCGTTCTATACAACGTGCCCTATGTAGATGACAACAAAGAGGTGAAGCTAGGCACCCTGATTTCGGTCCTTGAGGTCAACGGTGATAATACCACCCAACCAAGGGACCACAAGGCGTTCTTCGATGGTGAACACCCGTGCGATAAGGACGGTAATAAACTGAGGCACATCGAACACGCAAGCAGTCATCAGCAGCTCGGTGATGGTCTTGTCGCCCACCATACATTCTCCAGTAAGCCCAGAGAAGGCTATCGAGATTATCACCACAAGATGACGACCTATGTGGACATGATTTCGCGTCACGCGAGGGCTATTGATCCGAAGGCAACGGCGCAAACTTATATCGTTAGAGAACCTGAAGAAGCAGACTCGATATTCAATTATGCGGATTCAGCCTCCACCCGCGCCGGCATCGCGGCAATATCAACGAAGCTAGAGCTTGGTAAAGTCGGGATCATTGGCCTTGGAGGAACGGGGTCATATATTCTCGATCTCATCGCCAAGACGCCTATCCACGAAATCCATCTATTCGACGGTGATGATTTTCTCCAGCACAATGCATTCAGGAGCCCAGGGGCAGCATCTCTTGAAACGCTGAAAGAGCGCCACAAGAAGGTAAACTATTTAGCCAATATGTATGCGCCTATGCGCAGGGGTATCATTCCACATTCAGTCCATATCAACCAAGAAAGTATAGATCTGCTCGACGGAATGGACTTCGTCTTTATCTGTATTGACTCCGGTGAGACGAAGGAGCTTGTCGCGGAAAAACTGGAAGTCGACGGCGTGCCCTTCATAGACGTCGGCATGGGTATTCATGTTGGCGATAACAAACTTGGTGGCATTGTACGGGTCACAACCAGTACACCTACGAAACGTGATCACTTTCGCAAGCGCGTGAGTTTTACCGAAGCAGATAACGATGATGTTTACGCACAAAATATCCAAATCGCCGATATGAATGCACTGAACGCGACGCTAGCCGTGATTAAATGGAAGAAGATTTTTGGCTTCTATGCCGACTTTGATAATGAACACTCCTCAAATTTTACAATTGATGGAAACGCCCTCAATAACATGGATAAAATATAGTGAAGTCGATGAGGATCTCATTCAAATTTGTTGAAGCAATTCCCGAAAAACTTGAGGAACATAGGCTGTACATCACGATAGATTACGCGACGATAGCCCATAAATGCTGCTGTGGCTGCGGGCAGGAGGTCGTGACCCCTCTGAGCCCCACCGATTGGAAACTGACCTACGACGGGGTTTCAGTATCGCTTTCACCATCGATCGGAAACTGGAGCCTTAAGTGCCAGTCGCACTATTGGATTGTCAAAAACGAGGTCCGTTGGGCCTACCAATGGTCTCCGGAAGAAATCGAGGCTGGACGTGCAGCCGACAAACGGGCGAAAAAAGCCTATTACGAGGCCGGGTCGGAACTCAATACGCGCTCCACTTCCCATAGGGCGCACGGATTCTGGTCACGCCTGGCGTGTTGGCTTAGAAACAGCTAAGGCCTAACAGCTCTTCGGTTTAAGGTTTCAGCAGCTTGAGTCTATTGCGCGTTCCTTTGGCAATGGATGCGGCCAGGTCTTCCGGGAAATCTTTCGGCAGAGATGCTAACGTGTCATCGATAGCGCGCTCGGCCGTAGCGTCCAATTCTGCACATATCTGCTCAATGACAGCGCCTGGCACGCCACTCTTTTCCGCTGTCTGAATGAAATGGCGAGGCGCTAGGGTTTCAATCACATAATGGCGGTTGTTTCCAACGGCCATCGCGAGCTTATATTGGTTGCTCCTGAGCTGGTGTGCATCAAGAATAGGCTGTGCAGACATCACATCATAAATCGGCGTCATGCTGAAGCGCCCACCTGGCTTAAGAAAGACACTGAAGTTCTTGGCGTGACCATCTGTAGCACCCAAAAGCCAAAATACGATTTGGGCCTTGAGGAACATATACTGGTCCACATGTGGATCATCGCTACCTTTCAAAAGATCCAAGATATTAACCATGCCGGGACCGCCATCGGAATCGTATTTCAGAGTCGGCGACACAGAAAGCGCTTGGCAGCAATCTTCCTGCGGCAGGCGCAAGAGACGTTGATCGTCTGTCCATCGTCGATCAAATCGCTCGACAACCAATACGCGCTGATCTTCAAAATCTGTGATCTCAGCTTTAGCTGTCGGAAGACCAAGAGCCATGGTTAATTTAAGGCAAAGGTATTCGTTCTCGACGCTGTGACGCATATAAATACCGTTAGGCAAATCGCGTATCCGAGGCTTTATGATATGTGTCGTGGCGGTAGTACCATGCGGTAGGTACCACTTGTTTTTCCAGTAAAGCAGTGCGGTCTTCTCCTGCGCTCCAGCAATGGAAATACGAAATTCCTCATCCTCATCAACACCAAGGGGCGTTGCAGCCAGATCACGGATTTTCTTAGCGACTTCGTCACTGCTTTGAACGCGGCCTTTTACTACTCCCGCCAAACCTGGCTCCTGTCCCTCGGGCAGAAACTGGAGGGCTCCGACACAATCACGGCCAACCTTAGCCAGCAGGCTATAAGCATCATAACCATCCGCTTTAACCCGATTAGCTACATGGCGACGTATACGTTCATTATCAGGTAATAGATTGTCGAAAACGGCGGTGACCGGATCGCCGGTATAGCGGTCTTCGCGCAATGGCAGAGATATCGAGATAGGTAGGGTATGCTCCCAACTGAGCCAACTCTCGTCGTATTGGAAATCGATCGCTCCGCTAGCAAGACGGCGTAACCGCCCGACAAGGCGGGCATTTAGATAGACTGACAAAGGCGTGCGCGTGGAACGACGGGCCATCAGAACAAATCCTCAATTTTTTTATCTGACTGGGAACGCTCCCGGATGATCAGCTCAAGGCCAAGTGAAGCCATCACATCAATGAGGGTGCGCAACTGTGTGCCCGGTTCACCGTTTTCTAGAGCTGAAATAGTCGCTTGCCGGAGTTTTGTGTTGGTTCCAAGGTCCGTCTGGCGCAGACCGAGCGTGCGGCGGCGGCGGCGTATCGCTGCTCCAAGCTGTTTTGTAGTTCGAACAATCTGTTCCATCTGCCAGTCTCCATGTTTGCAAATATTATACGGTATCGCGTATATCATAGAATATACGGTATCGCGCATAAATGTCAATATACGCTATAGCGTATTTATTCATTTGTACGCTTATGGATGGCGCATTCAGCAGTTACACTAAGGCCATTATCTCAACACGCCCTCACTCGCAGGAACACACCAAAAAACACCGTGGCAATGTGCCGGACTATGACGCCAAAGCCGAAGCTTTGACCCCAACCCCGACAGTTAATCTTGAAAAGAGAAATATCAATAATATACTATTTAAGCAGTGAGTTTAGCCTGATAGGTCTAGTAGGTGGGGATTCGATTTCCCCAAGCATTACCTGTTTCGGTGGCCTTCTGAGTTTCGGGGCTCTATCAGCCCTATATTATTTTTATATAACGCCTCATAAACTGAGGGAAAGGGAGGAGACTATGATAAAGACAGGGAATAACCAACCGAACCACTGGTTCTTCGTATTGAAGTCATTGACTAAAACTACTTGGGCCATCGGGACGGGAATGCTGTCTGGTTTGGCCCTATCAGGCTAAGCTCACGATCATTCCGAACAGATCAACACTCTCGCTAATCGATACTGGGCCCTGATACCTAACTCGCATTTCCACTGCTAAAATTCCGTCTCATTCTTCATAAATTCCACCAGGCTCAATGTATCCAAATTGAGCTTCTATACGTTGTGTCGTTATTTCTGAATGGAAAACCTTCAGTTCCTGATCAAACTCTCTGGCAATTGTTATTACGGCGGACATCGTCATTTTGTTTTCTCTACATATATCCCAAGAGCCCATGCTCACATATTCTTTGGCGATTTCGTCATAGTCAAAGAAAAGAAAGTTAGCGCAAAATTCAACTATACACTCCAAGTCGATGGAAAAGGTCACTGTCTCATCATCTGCAGCTATGATAAGAGGTAGCGCGTGCTCTGGAATTTCCCAATGCTGCAAAGCGGCATGTTCTGGTTTAACATCCAGACTGAGATGCGAGTCTGCATCGATTGAATAATCGTTATCATCGAGACGTGCCTGAATTGTTATTTCTATTTCATGATGGAACTCTGGCGCTTCTCCATTTCTCAGCATCGCTATAGCTCGCTCAGCTACAAAGCGTCCTGCTTGGTTGAAATGATTTAAAGTTGTTTCAATATCTTCGACACAGATTAAGCAATCGGATTGATCCGCAAATTCTTTCCAGCCACCGTCCCGACTAACGATGAGGATTTTCTTGTTGTGGCTGTTGGCCCAAGCTTCAAGGCTCAGTAGTGCCAACGCATCTGGAAATTCTTTCTTTTTGCCAGGTTTTTTTTCAAAGGGCGGCAAAATGTTGAAATACAGATCTGTCAGCCTATCAATGTTAACATGACCGTTCACAGGGATGATCGTTGCGCCAATATATTCGACATAAGCTTCGAACTGCTCAACAGCAGCTTGATCGCAATCGCGATTAAGGCCAAGCGTCTCCGACAAAGCTGCAATATCATATTCTTCTTCCCAGCGTTTTTTATGATTGTGAAGGGCAGAAGCTAATTTGGTGTTTGTGTCTTTGGCCATACCGCTGATGTGCCGCTTAGTTTCTCGTGCAATAATCTCCGAGAAGAGCACCCTGATCGGCGTATCCTTGAATTGATCTAAATTGCTCAAGGGGGCTACGTTCAATTTGCAGCCGTTGTGGTCAAACACATTGGTATCAAGGCTTACCGCTCCAATTGTGCCGTCGCCAATTGCGTTCCTTATTTCTTCTTCTGTAACTGTTGGCATAGGCTTCTATATCTGTGCTCTGTCCTAAGAAAGCTTAGATCACTGTTTTTGTTTGTAAAAGAGGGTTGGAATGATGGATTAATTGGATCAAAATCCCAGTCTTTCAAACACATTCCAATAATGGCTGGCGAGCAAATCACGCATATTCACCGTCGAGATTAATCCTTCACTTTTAATTGCAGCTGAATTCAAAATTTGATGAGACGTTATTTAGATCCCATCCTGTCCCATCCATAGATTCCATGAGATGCAGTCGGTTTAGGCCGGGCAGTAAATGCAGATCCGTTTGGGCCTCAACTTGTTGAATGGCTGCAATTTGCCCCATCAATCCTGGCCGGACGTCATTCCAGCTGACGCCATGGGCGGCGTTATTATGTGGAAGTAGAAAAGTGATAGACTGCCATATATCTGGGTCTTTTCTGATGAAGGTTTTGTAGTAATGGCTTGGAATGGCAACACGCATATCACCGTTGTTGCTCTCCATACGATCGGCAGAGCCATCGCTATCTCTACCAGGTTGGCCGTCTTTATCAAAAACGGCACCAGAGGTTATGAATATTTGCCCGTATTGTTTCGCCCATTTGCGGCCAAGGTGCTCTAATGATAACCAAATGCCTCTGTTAAATCGGCAATGTTGGGGAGAGATATTAGACATAACATAGGTGTTTATTTGTTGGAGAAAATCGTCTTTTATATCCGCATCATTTGCCATATGCCCTTGATCGAATACGGGCTCCTTATAGTCTGTTTCAGACGCAGTCATCTCCTCAGAGAGCCTTGGATCATCTCGAAAACAGTCTACCCTCTTTTTTCCTTGAGCCCGGCTTACATCATTTGCGTTGAGCTGATAAGTAACCCATGTGGATGTTCTAAGATCAGCATCATGGTTCATAATGTACCCCAGCTGAAAGAGAATGCTTTCGTTCTCCGTCATTGCCGTCGGAACTGGGAGCCCTTTTGGCGCATGATAGTTTATGAGCTGCTTTTGAAATTGTTTGTTTGATTGGATCTCAAATAGCTGTGCGTTACCAGCTGCTTTTTCAACGGAAGTGCAGTCTTTGGCAACAGCTGGTGAAAAGAGTGAAGCCGAAGCTGTTCCAGCAACGGTCATAACAACGCACAATAAGAATGAACGAGGTGTCACAAGCACTCTCCTTGATTAAACTGCTACGCTTTATGGAAATTTACTGAGGCTTCATCATAGTGGTTAGGAAGCTTGACCACAATAGTCGAGAGAGGATGGGCATAAAGGCTTGCGTTTGCGTTCCCCATATGTTCTATGTCGACATTATGAGAAAGCGTAAAGACAAATTGTTATCTTATGAAGCGAAGTCGTGTATCGAGATTATGAAGCTATACCGTCTTCAATTGGTCTCAATTCTTGAGAAGACAAAATACGACAGCGATATTTATCAGCGCGCCACCGAAAACTTACGCGCTATGGATAGTCTGGCTGAATCGATTACAGGCGAAGAGAATTTTTTGTATGGCGAGCTGCATTGAGCCTAGTTGACCCGATGTTTGAAATCCAGTTCCAGGCTTAAAGCATCGATGAGCTTTAGGAATGTGGAGAACTTCATTTCATTCCCTTTATTAATATTATGAAGTGTCTGCCTGGATACACACGCATCGATATCAAAATCGCGAATAGCCTTAACCAAGGCAGCTTGAATGACTTTCCCGTCACCACTGTCCTTGCTGGCATATTCCTTTAAGAATGTTTCCAGGTCTACAGCGCCCGGTGCATCATTAAGGAGTTTTGCAGGCTGAAGCTCTTTCATAATTGCTAAGAATGCTGGATATTGGTCCAGATGTCAATGCAATGAAAGATTGATAGATTAGGGGCAAGCGGGCGGCTTAATCCTGCTCCATCTCCGCAGTTTGCAGTATTGGAACAATTTTAATCCGAATGTTTGAAAGTTCTGTCAGTACAGATTCAGTCATATCGGTTCTGTGTTCATACATTAGATTTTCGAGGGCACCATGTATCTCCGCCAATTGTGTGGAGACGTCTTGCAGGGTTAGGGGTTGGGCGGCCGCATACTGTGATAGTGTTTCAGTTTGAGGTTCGATTATACTAAGTCGAGGCATAACTCACCTTTTATATTTTTTTAACCTTTGGAGTGTGTACTCAAATTTGTGCATTTACAAGTAACCTACTATTTAAAACTTGATCTATAGCCCCCGAATACAGCTACTGATTGCAAAGAAACCTCTTACTCAAAGCTCTCATAGAGGACGCTGATATTCTTTGGCGCGCCGGACATAACGTCCAGTCTATCGCCATTCTTTCTAAGAATTGTTGGGGTTAAACGGAACTGCTCTCTTGAGAATATGGCATTGTTTTCAAGAATGATGGAGCTGTTAGAGTTGGCTTGACTGTTAACGAAGTTGTGATCGTTTTTATTGTGGTAATTAACCCATGCGACAGCTGGTTTGGCTGATTGGATTAAAGAAGAAGCGATTGGGGTACTTTCTTTTGCAATCACGCCTACAGGAATAATGAATAAAGAAAGTTTGCCTTCTTTTATTGGCACCACAGCATCTTTGAGAAATTTATGGCAAGCCGGACAGAGTGGATCTGCATAGACGATTACCAACTCACCTCCTGACCCTAACCTAAATCCTGTGCCATAAGGCGTTTTTGAAAGGCCATTTTCCGTTTTAATTGGCTCGAGGTTGCGCAGTTGATTGGCTGTTAGGTTTTCTCCCAAGTCGTTAAACATTAGACCTGCGATGACAGCTTTGCCGTCTGGTGTGACATAAACTGTTTGTTTGTGAGCGCCTTTAATAAGAAGATAGCCGTCCAATCCATTGGCCTTTCCAAGGGCAATGACCTCATTGCCCTGCCGTTTTAAATATTCAATAGCGGAGGGCGTTTCTGAAGCGGCCACTTCACTTAATGGAAGGGGAGAGAGAAAAATCAGCGTTGCTGTATATATTGATTTATGCATAATCTTAAATATTGTATATTATTTAAGCTTTCGCAAGGATATAAAATGCGAATATCTGGCATCGCGATTGGTGTAATTTTCCTAGCAAATCAAGCCGCCGCCCAAAACTCTGGGTGCATCCCGGAAGTTCAAGAGAGGCTGCAAAGCGGAGCGCAACAGGGCGCAGAGTCCGAGTATGAGTTCAACAGGCCTATGGAAGCCCTGGCGATTAGCGACCGTTCTTGTCTGGAAGCGATTTTAGATTTCAATATCAGTTTTGACTTCCCAGATGTGGCAGGAATGCTGGATGACGCGATCAAGCGAGGCTGTGATCATGTTAATGAGACTGTCGCCGGTAGCATAAACCAGGGGATCGGCCTTGGCATAGATGACTATTCCTTCAGCATTAACCCTGTGATCGGTCCGGTCGGAGACCCCTTTGGAACACCTGGCATTTTCCCTCCTCCCGTTGATGAAGAGGACATCAGTGACGCGCTGAATGGACTATTATGATGCATAGATGGATTGGTTTAGGAATAATCCTTGTCGCCTTAATGATAGGCGTCACACTGGTTAGAAAACCAGAGGCATTTGCCGTAACTGGTTGTCCTTGTCCTGCGATGATGCAAATCATGCAATTGGTTGCTGATTCAATAAACGATAACACCTCTGATGCGGTTGGAAAAGCCACAGAGGAGATTGTCAAAAACACTAAAGAAGGTTTTGCAGCTGTTACCGCCGGACAAGAGGTAGCTTTGGTGGCAGCACGAGAAATCGCGGATGCCCAGGAACGTATTCTAACAGAGCGCTTAGATGACCTGGCAAAAAAAGAAAGCGTAAAAAACCATATTGTTTTTCCAAGTGCCTGTGTGGCCGGTTCCGCGGGGTCGGGTCTAGGCGAAAGTGGATATGTTCAAAGGGACTATGTCACTCAGTTGGAAGGTCGTCGTGAAGATTGGGTAACACCTGGAGCTTTAGCGAACAATGAAGAGAGCAGGGCCGAATATATTCAAAGCGTTTTGGAAAGGAAAAGAAATCCTGTCGGCGGAGAAGATATGGGCCTGTTATTCCCAGACCGAATGAGCAAATTGATTAACACCAAAGAGGTGCAAGACGAGGATGCGGAGCAAACGGAGTTGGCGCTGAATATGTTGTTAAATCCTAATCCAGCTCAGAACGTTACTATCAGCTCGAATGGGATATCGTCTTTAGCTTATCTGAAATTATTGAATGAGAGAGCCAGTGCTGATTTGGCTCAAAGTGTGGCGACAAGGTATTTAAGCAAAAGGGCCGTCACTAGCAGTTATAAAGGGCCCGTTTTTGATGAGAATGAGACGGCCGATGGATCAAGTGAAGCTGGCATTATCGACAGAGAAGCCAAAAGGCGGCTCTTAGATGTAGAATGGGCGGTAAACCTAGAGAGAGTTCCAGAACAAGCCGTGCTCCGTGAAATTGCCCGAATGCTTGCTTTCCAAAATTATATGGAAGCTGAACAGCTTGAAGCGACGGAACAGCAGAATCTACTGCTTGCAGCCATCCTTAGAAAGGATGCGGTTGCCGGCAACACGCAATAGCTGGTCTTCATAGAGAAGTGCAGAAAGACAGGGTATGATCGAACAGATAAAAATACGGCGTTCAGGCAAAGATTTAGCCTTCCAATTTTCGGGTAAAAATTCGGCGTTCCATAGAATAGCTATGGATAGGTTCAAAGCCTTGGAGGTGAAGTCTCAAAACGAGTTAGCGATCATTGTCGAAGATAACACCATTCTCATCGATTGTGACGACGCGCCTGGCCTGGCTTTTTCAGCGTCTAAACAACTTGATAAGGCGTTCACAAAGAACGGTATTCGCTATGGGTTGCAAGGCTTGGCGGTTATTGTGTTGATGTTGGTAGCTGTTGCTGAGATGAATTATTTGCTAGCAGAGCCAAGGCCCAGTCAAAGCAATCAGCACCAGATTGCCTCTTCAGAAGAGCTTCCAAGCGGCTGCGCGGCAATTGTTGAAACCCTGCGTGAGGATTTCGAGCGCAAGAAGAGACAGAGATCTCAGGCGACAGGTTATTCGCACTTTGGTTTAGGTAAGAATTAGAGGCGGGACTTCGACCTTTTTATCAGATCCCAGCAAATGCACATCTACGATGATTGAAGTGTCAAAAATTGCAGCTAAGTCTATGATTTGGGATGGTTCTGAAGGCAAAGGGGTTGAAAATAAAATAGCTTTTAAATGCGTAAACATCGGGTGGGCGTGCAAATGATTGATAAGAGATACATCTGGTATTATGCCTGGGTCTCTCTTTGAAGGGAAATTCTGCATTTGTTGAGGCGCATGTGGCAGGAGGATTTCCCCTATTTTTTGCTTGAGAGCCGCCTTTGCGTTTGACACAAAAAATGCGTCAATATTGGGAAGATCTTCTATAGAACGACTATTCCAGTGATTGACTTCGGTTTGAAGAGAACATTGAACAAACCCAAAGGAGGAACCGTAATTTTCGAGAACAAATGACATCACATATGGCGGAGGGTTGTGCCTAAGCATAAGCAATAATGGCGGTATTTTTGGCATGCCAAAGCATTCTTCCAAAAATTTGGAGGAAAGCGTAAGACTATCCTCCTCATCAGGGCATAGTACAACGGTATGTGCTCTTGTTTTTGGCATTAGTCCGTTCCGGCTACGGTTGATTTTCATATGTTCTTTTGTAAGTGTTACAATGAAATTTTCTAAAGGTAAAATACATTGCAGGAAAATACCGGAGCGACAGGTGAGGATTACCAGCTACTTTGTTTAAAGTACAATATTAAGCCTCACGACTTGAGATGGTTTTTAGGGCTTAGTCTCCCCGCTTATAGCGAGACTGTTCTTGCCAAAGGTGAGAAAGGCCAAAAAAGTTTATTGGAGCAAAGGGTCGCAATTTCTGTGCGGGTCCTGGACCAATACCCCTACCTGCTGCAAAACTTTGCGCTTAATCCTTTGACCACCGTACAAGACGCCTTAGACCTCGCTGAAAAGCTGTCACCAACAAAAGTTAGAGGGAAAGAATTTGGGGCGTTTTTCGGACGTTCAATACAGACAGGTACGGCATGGATAAGTCGGGGTGGTATCGACTATCACAAAAAGAATAGAACCTTCTCTCGGATGCTAGAAATGTTTGTAAGAATTTTATCAGATAAGGGCGCTGAAGGTCTTCAGACTTGGAAAAAAATTACTGAGCAAGAGGCTAAAGCGCGGGGGATCGATGATATATGGAAAGCCGGATGGTAATTTAAATAAGGTTTTCCGCCAAAAATTGCCCCTTTAGCAGGCCTGTGAAAATTATTTTGCAGGCCTATTTTAATGCGAATTGTGTTTAAATATTATATAGTATATAAGCATTTTATGAAGAAAAATGATCCCAGAATAACTGATATGAGATCAAAGAAATGGTTTCAGGGTGTGGCTGTAGGAAAAGCTGTAGGCCTTTCCTTTTGGCTTGCCGTTAGCAATATCACCTTACTCCTGGTTGTTGTTTTTCTTATCAATCGTGAGCGTGAATTTATCTATTTTGCTGTTGATGAAGAATTGCGCCTGGTGGCTCTTACAGGGGAAGACCGGCCGGTACTCACGGCGCAGCGGCTTTTGAATTGGGCGACGGATGCCGTCACGAAGGCAACAACAGTATCTTTCAGTACCTATCGAGAAGATTTAAGCGAAGCGCGCAGGAATTTTACGCCAGCATCCTGGGATGGATATTTGGGTGCTCTTCAATCGTCCGGTAATTTAGATTTCATCATAAACAATAGATTGAATTGGGTCAGCGTGCCGTCGCAAGCGCCTGTCATTGTCGAACAGGGATTTGTAAACGGCAACTATCAATGGGTCGTTGAGATGCCCCTTGCAGTGACCTACGAAAGTGCATCTGAACGTCAGGCCCAGAACCAGATAGCTCGCGTGACGATAGGGCGCGCTGATGTTTTAAAATACCCGACGGGAGTGGTTATTCTGCAGCTAAATTTGGTGAACGGCTGATGCGAAGATTTGTTGCAGCAGTTCTTATCTTTGGCTTGGCAAATGTGCCAGTAGGTGCACAGGACAACGAAGATTTCGAATATGCTTTAGATACTGTGTTGGCGCTTACGCCTGAGCAAATAAAAAAGTTTAAGGAGGAGCTGGACGCCAGGCAAGAAGCAGCCGCGCAACGCGCACGGGGACCGCTAGTTGGAATAGAGGAAAGCGCCTCCTATAGTTTCGATCCAAATGTCTCAGGGAATTTGATATTCGTCGCAACAGGTCGTGTCACTGCAATCTCTTTTTTGGATGCAAGTGCGAAGAGCTGGCCCGTAACAAATGTTCTCGTCGGCAATGGTGAGGACTTTGAAGTTTCTGTGCCCATTAAAGGTGGAGGGACAATTACAATCGCTCCTAAGAAAGCCTATTCAGGCGGCAATGTGGTTGTTTTCTTAGAGGGGCTAGAAGAACCGCTTTCCCTTGATATTCAATCGAACGAGCTTCAGTTTCACAGAAAATATAACCTTTCAATACCATCTCTGGGCCCGAATGGGCTGCCACATAAGACGATTGCTGCGGATAAGCAAAACGCCGAAATAGGCGGGGATTATTTATATGAATTCTTGGACGGGTCCATTCCTGCTGACGCCAAACAAGTTTCATTTAACGGAGATTTCAGCGGGGTTGAAGGATGGCTTATTAATAACGAGCTGATCTTAAAGACCAGCTCAAACTTAATTTCTCCTGCATGGCATAAACAAGTTCAATCGGCTTCAGGCGTGAATGTTTATGCATTATCCCCGCTGTCTGTGTTGGTTGTGCAATCCAATGGCTCATTGAAGCATCTTGAGGTGTTAAACGATGGCTAGAGATGAGCATATGGAGGAATATACATTCGAAGCCAGGCGCGTTGGCATTAACTGGAAGCGTATCATCCTGATTGCTTTGATTGTGATCGTTATTGCAGCGTTCATTTTCACTTTATTTGAGGACGAAGAGCCAGAAGTTTCGCGAAGTTCCCTACCTAACGTTCCCGCGTTAGAAACTGACCCTGTTGGCGAGGTTGCGCAACAGTCGCCAGCTTATCAAGAGGCTCTTCAGCGTGCCAATCAGGCGATAACCGCAGAGTCATTGAATAAACGATCTAGCAGCGTTGAAACGGTCGCGCCTACTCCTTCAGTAGTGGGCGAAGAACGGCCAACAACAATACCGCCTGTTCTCCCTTCACAAGCAAGCGCTGCTCCGACACGACCCCAGGTTTCAGTCAGCGCCTCACCGCAACGTTTACGGAACAATAACACGCAATCGGTCAAAAGCGCGAAGAGGGATAGGATGGTCCAGTTCATGACTTCTTTAACTCAGAATGCATCGCCAGGCGCGACATCAGTTATCGAAATTGAGCTGCCAGAAGAACGGATTGAAGACCTGTCTGACCAGGCGAACGATCAGCCAGTTGCACCCTCTAGGTTATTAGCCGCACAGGCTGGGGAAATTCTTTATGCCGAACTTGTGACGACAGCGAATTCAGATGTGGGCGGGCCCGTGGTTGCTGACCTGTTGATTGCCGAAGGGCCATTAACTGGGGGCCGCCTGATAGGGGAGTTTCAAAGGCGGGGCCTTTATCTCGATGTTCGCTTCAGAAGGATAGCTTTGAAAAGCGGACAGACTTTAGCCTTCAATGCAGTCGCCCTGGATGTGGTGTCTTCAGAAATAGGTGTGAGGTCGTCCGTCGATAGACGTTTGATACAACGCTACGGCGTTCCTTTCATAGCCTCCTTCCTTCAAGGCCTGGGCGCGGCGGCGGCGCGGACCACTTCGACAACGCGGTTAGGCGAGGGGGATACAGTCATTATCGATGAAAACGAGTTTAGCGCCGGTGAAATTGCCCTAGCCGGTGTGTCTGAAGGCGCAGGCAGAATTGCTGCTGACTTAGCAAATGTGGCTCAAACGGTACAGCCTTTGGTGACGCTTAAACGAGGGTCTGGGGTTGGTATTCTTTTGTTAGACGATTTGGAAATCTGAGCATGAGTGACGAAGATTTTGAATATGAAGGCGGGGATATATCTCACTACGATCAACAGAGCGATGATCAAAGTGAAGATGAATTGGATAGCAGTGCCGCCCGCAAAGGCAAATTGATCTTCTATGGCACCTGCATCGTCGTCGCTGTGCTAGCACTGGCTTTCGTATATGCGTTAGTGTCCTCTAGGATATCAGATAGGCCTAAGCAGGCACAAAAACAGCCTCTTCAACCAAGTATCGGCCAAACACGTATTGGGTCTACTCCTCAACCAAGTCTTCAGGCACCCAGCATTGAAGAGACAAAGAGACAACCCACACAATTGGTTGTCCCTTCTATAAATAGCACCACCACTCAGCCTCAAGAGAGTAAGGCGCTTTTTGAACCTAATCCTCCCTGGGCGAAGTCTGTCATTACACAAGATGGAAGTTTAGCTCCTTCAAAGGAGCAAAATAAGTCTGCTGAAATCCCCTCTGTGCATGCAGAAACCATTGCAGATGCGTTCTTAAATACGACCGCAGATAAGCAGAGCATTGAGGGACAAATCGCACCTTTACTGGAAAAACTGTCAAAAGATGTAAAAGCTCTTATGCGGGAAAATCGGCGCTTAAAAATAAGCGTCGATAATTTGACTGATAAGCTGAAAGCGTTTGAAGGTGAGACCTTAGTTACGTCGGCAGTAAAAACGACAAAATCTCTGCCCACTCAGACAGTCTCTTCCAAAGAGATTGTAAAACCCGAATTTATCTTCGATTGGGAGATCAAAGGAACAAGCGGACAATATGCCTGGATCGAAGCCCTGGGGCATACCGATCAACCCATGAAAGTTGGGGTTGGGCAGTATGTGGAGGGTTTTGGTGAAGTTGTTGAGATTGGGCGAGGCAGAGACGGTGTTTTCCGTGTCGTAAGTGCTGACGGTCGTGAAATAAGGGTGCAACGAAAGTGATGTTGCAGCCAGAAACATTTGAACCATCTATTGTCGCTTTAGCGGAAGAAGAAGTGTTTCCGCTGATCGTCTTCGGCGTCAACTCTCTGTTCAAATTATTCGGTGTTTGTTTCGCAATAGTTGGTCTCTCGTCTTTAGTCAAAAGTGCCGCTTATTCTCAAAGTGCTGGCAGTTTGAGGGATGCATTATCAACCAGGTGGGGCGGAATTACAGCTTTTATCGTGGGCGTTGCCTTTATGGGAGCCCCAAAAGTTCTCGGCATTCTCTCAGCGTCCTTGCTTCAAAGAAGCTCCAACATATTGGCCTATAGCTCTTCTAGTATTGGAAACGCGGAAGTCAGCTCAACAGAAAGCGCCATATTTCTCGTGGCTATAGGACTGGGTTGGTTCTCTATTGCAAGAGGGTTCTTTGCTTCTTATCGCGTGGCCCGTTCTTCCGGAGACGGCCGGTCATGGACAGAGCCCGTCGTATTTATATTTTCAGGGGTGATTTTAGCCAACCCCGATGTGTCCATCGACCTTTTAAAAAATACTCTTTCACTAACATAGGAGATAGAAATGAAATTCATAAACAAGTGTAGAGATCTTTTTTACTACACAATAGCAGGAACTTTTCTACTAACTTCAGGAGCTTCTGCGCAGCGGGAGTCTATAGGGGACCTTGCAAGCGGCTATACCGAGCAATCCAACAATCTTCTTGTGACTGCTCTTGCATTTGCCGCTTTGGTTGGTGTCATTACAGTAGCGCTTGGAATAGGTAATTTGTACAAAGCTGCGAACAGATCCGACATCTCTTATGGAAAAGCTTTTTCTCAAATATTTGGGGGCGTAGCCTTGGTCGGTCTGTCCGCATTCATCGAGATTGGCGGAGCGTCGTTGCTTGGAGATGGCGGAGCGGATGCCGTGGATCTGGGTCTCTAAGCCTCCGATGCTAAATATTTTAGAATCCGTTGTCGCGGGCGCAGCCGTCCTTATGAAAAAACCTCTCTCTTCGATGATTTCAATCATCGAAGGGGAGGGGGATGTTTTAGTGGCCGACGACGGGTCTTTAATGTCCGTCATTCAACTGCATGGCTCTCGTTTAATGAAAAGCAACGCAGAGTTCCAAGAGGCTGTGGAAACTCTTGAAACCCAAATTCGGTCTTATTTCTCAGAGCCAGGTCATGCAATCCAATTTTTTTGGAGCGTTGATCCATCTGAAAGTGAGCATATTGCGAAAGCCAATAAAGAATTGTGGCTGACTGGTGCAGCGAAATCGGGCCTAAACTTTGAAGATATTATCAATGCAAAGGAACGCCTTCAAAAAAGAGTATTAACGGAAGAGAGCTGCTATTTAGCGCTTTGGACAAGAACCACGATTTTAAATCCCTCCAGCCGCAAACAATTTGATAAAAAAAGAGAGGCCCATACATCAAAGGTCCGACGCGGCCAAAATGCGACCAACCCATCTAAGCCGTCGGGGTCTTTAGGATCTACCCACACAAGTTTTGTAAGCCAAATGGAAGCGGCCTTTAGTAATGCGGGGTTTCTTGTAGATAAGCTTGATGCGAAACAAGCGTTAAACGCCGCGAGAGCGTCGATTTATCCCTATCTGAAGGGGAATGAATGGACGCCAAAATTTCCAACCGACAAACGGTGGATACGTGGAGACCAGAAGTTAGATAAACGTGATGTAAGCGCAATATTGCCTCCACCTCTTAGCGAACAGCTTCTCGTGGACGATGGTTATCGTATCAGCAGCAATATCGCTCAAATTGGTAAATTTTACTGGGCCTCTGTCGACATGAGTATCGGGCCAAGTGATCCACGCACCTTCGACAAGCTTATTGCTCGGATGAATCAAACTGAAGCTGAAACACCTTTCCGCGCCTCTTTCCTAATTGAAGGGGGAGGTGGGATCAGCGGTTTGAATGGGGCTATGGCTTCTATACTTGTCGCCACAAATAAAACGATCAATCGCCGCATTTTAAATGCTGTTGAGGAGTTGCAAAAGCATAGGGAGAAGGGTGGCAGCGCTGTTTTCTGCCGAATATCTTTCGCTACTTGGTCTGAGGGGCCTCTTTCCAAAGTCGAAGAGCAGGTTCAAGGATTGATTAAAACCATTGAAGGCTGGGGCGATTGCAATGTTACCCGTGGAATGGGTGATCCCATTGAAACCGTATTTTCTAGCGCATTTGGGGTTCACTGTGCCTCATCAGCAAGACGCGCTATAGCACCTCTCAAAGAAATCCTGAGTATTTGTCCGTTGGTTCGCCCAGCAAGCCCATGGTCGCAAGGAACAATCATCTTTCGCACTGCAGACGGCAAAGCCTGGCCGTTTGAACCGGGTTCGTCTGAACAGACAAGCTGGTTTGAACTAATGATGGGCCCACCAGGGACTGGTAAATCAGCCCTGGTGAATGCTTTAAACCTCGCTCAGGCTGTAAATGGATCACGTTCAGTAGATCATGTGGCTCTGCCTTATATCGCTCACATTGATATAGGTTGGTCGTCGAAGAGCTTGATTGAGTCAATCCAAGACGCCTTGCCTTCCGCCATGAAACATCAAGCGGTCTATCTAAAGCTTCAAATGGACAGCAAATATGCGATCAATCCCTTTGATACACCTGTAGGTATCATCAAACCGCTGCCAGCACATAAGCAGTTTTTGGTGCGGCTGGTGCTTGCCCTGGTCACGCCTGTTGGCATGGATGCACCTTATGAAGGTACAGATCATTTGGTAAGCGATGCCATCGATGAAGCTTATAGAAAGCTTTCGCCAGGGGTGGCACCAAGGGAATATACACGACACACGGACTTGGAACTCGATGGGATTTTGGAAAGCCTCAACTTTGATTTTAGCATCGAGAAAAGCTGGTGGGATATTGTCGACTTATTATTTGATAATGGCTTTATCAAAGAAGCCTCACGAGCACAGCGGCATGCTGTTCCCGTCCTTTCTGATCTAAATGCTGCAATATCAGAAGAGCGCGTTGTTGCCCTGGTCAAAGATGCGAAAGTTTCAGGGCATGAAAATCTTACAAGTAATTTGAATAGGCTTCTCGTCTCAGCTGCAAACAGCTATCCAAATCTTGCTGATATTACCCGCTTTGATATCGGTGACGCTCGGATAATGTCCATTGATCTCAGCGAAGTGGCTCCGACAGGTGATGCGAAAGCAGCTCAGCAAACGGAAGTCATGTATTTGCTCGCTAGATATATCAGCGCCAATGAGTTTTTCATGGTCGCTGATGATTTCGAACACACAGACGTTCGTTACAAGACGTTCCATCTCAATCGCATCAACGAAATGAAACGTGTGCGGAAACGCATCACTTATGATGAATTTCACCGTACGGGCGGCCGTCAAGGCGTGCGCAGCCAGGTCGTGCGTGATGGCAGGGAAGGGCGAAAATACGGGGTTGAGGTTTGCTTAGCATCTCAATTCATCAATGACTTCGATGACGAGATGATTGAATTGGCCACAACGATCTTCGTCTTAGGCAAGGGGTCGGCTGCAGGTGTCGACCGGCTGGAAGAGCGCTTTAAGCTAAGCAAATCAGCTCTTGAAATTGTTCGCCATAATCTATCCGGGCCGAGTGCAAAAGGCGCTCCCTTCCTAATTGTGGCTCGAACCAAAAAGGGCGATTTTGAGCAATATCTATTCAACACATTATCACCTGAAGAATTGTGGCTTTTAACAACGTCGCAAAAAGACGTTCAGCTAAGGGCTGAGGTGCAAAAACTCGTCAGCCGTCCGCAAGCAAGAAAGCTCTTAGCTAAAGCATTTCCATCCGGTTCAGCGATGAGCACCATTGAAACCCGCGAGCGAGAGTTTAACGAAAGCGAAGCGCAAGGAAGTAAAAACGTCTTTGAATTATTGGCAAAGGAGGTTGTAGCTGGTGCGTAAGTTCTATGTATTGTCCTTAAGTCTGACATTTATGATGACGGGCTGTGCCAAAGACACAGTTACCCCAGTCACAGGCCTGACCTTGTTTGAGAAAGAGCTTTTAAAGGCTGCTCAAAGCGTATCCCTTTCGATGGAACGGCTCGCTCTTGTAGAGCAGACGTTAGAGCCGCCTGTTGACATCGATGTAAGCGAGTTACCTATCGAACTTGCACGGCGCTTGGAATATTTCGAATGGTCAGGCCCCATTGCTGTTCCTGTGCAAAGACTTGCAAGCGAAGCTGGTTATGATTTTTCTATTCTGGGGCGGCCGACCACACCACCTGTCATAGTGTTCGTTGAATGGAAAGACATCAGGGTCATTGATGCTTTAAAGGACGTCGGTTTAAAGGCAGGGAAACGGGCCACCATCGCTGTGGATGTCGAAAACAGATCCATAGAGGTAAGATATGAAAGCTAAAGTCTTACTCTCAATGGCCCTGCTGTCATCTGCCTGGTTTTCAAACGCCCAGGCACAAGGGTCAATTTCAAACATATTAAATCTCAGAGCGCCCGCTACGAGCGAGCAGGCAGAAGCAGATAACATTCGTACAGAAGCCGTCGAGACGGCGGGTCTGGTAATGGGGTCAAGGGCTGGCTTCAACGAGGCGGTTGATGAGATAGAAATTTTGCTGGGCAACTCTCAGTCTTATTTAAATGGCATCTTTGATTTCAGCCGTGTGGTTGTGATTGTTGAACATAAACACATCGTTGTCCCACCTGTCGTTCGAGAATACGGCGCATGGGCTCAAATCAGAAACCAGGGACTGACAAAAGAAGAAACGGATAAAACATTTGAGATCTCTTCACCAGCCAGATTGTCAATTGGTGTTCCCAGTTGGCGCGACTATCTCATATTTTCAAAGATGGACACTTCATCGATTGATGCGCGGTTGTTTCCTAGAACACCCGAAGAGGTGAAAGTCTGGGAAACGGCTGTACGCCAAGGCTGGAAAAGCGGCCTTGAGCAAGCTCAAAAGATTTTCAGGAAGCAATTACTTAATTTGACAACTGATCTACAGGGAATGGCTCTCTATCGGGAATTGGTCCGCCTTAATGTCCTCAATGAAATGTTTGTTGCAAGCAATGAGTTAGGAATAACCACAGACACCAACACCTTATCTGTATCCGGCCGCACTGTGCGCATCACGTTGCCAAGCCGTTTTAATAGCGATGCGGAAAATTGGAAACCGATTTTCATTCGGGGAAATTACCTGCCAAAGGGGTGGACCCTGAAATGAAAAAACCTCAACGTATTTCCGTTCCCGAAAAGCAAGTGATTGAGCTTGAGGAGATAATTACTCTCAGTCGGGACTTGGTGTTAGATGAAATTATTCTGACAATGCAAGCCTATAAACGCTTGGAACAACCGTTAAAAGATCGTGCAAAGAAGGAGTTTGGAGAGCAGAATTGTTGGCTGTTTTTAGTCGGCGAAACGCTCTTCGAGCTGATAAGAAGACTTCAAAAATACAGTCTGCTTCCGGATTTAAACCATTTATTCGCGGAGCACGGCAGATGACATTGGAAGTGCCCCAAAACCTAAGAAATGGTGGCTTTAAAGAGCTATTGTTAAACGCGGTCGAGGCTGGTGCGTCTGATGTATCGCTTCAATCTAAATTACCTGCTTGGGTGGAAGTAGAAGGTAGATGGACGGCCTGCGGACCACGCCCAATCACTCATGACGAATTAGAATCTATAATTTCAAGTGAATATGGCGCGGCAGGGTTATCCCAATATAAAGGCGGCGCTGACCTTGATTTTGCTGTTCAATTTACCGATGGCAGACATAAAAGAAGGTTTAGATGTAATGCGACCCCTATATTGGGTGGCGCAGGAGACGGGCTCCAGATTACGGCCCGACTAATCGACCCAGATCCGCCAACTTTGGAAGCCATAGGGTTTGAGCAAGCTCTAGCAAAACGGATTAAGACCAAGTCGGGCTTAATTCTGGTTTCTGGTGCGACGGGAGATGGGAAAAGCTCGACATTGGCTGGCCTTATCCGCTTTTGGATGGAAGATAATAGCAGTAACGGGCAAAAGATTCTGACCTATGAGTCCCCGATTGAGTTTGTTTACGGTGGTGTAAAGTCTGATCATTCCTTCGTATCTCAATCAGAAATTCCACGTCACCTTAAAAGCTTCGAAGCAGGCGTTCGTAACGCATTACGGCGCAAGCCCAACATTATTGTTGTTGGAGAGACACGGGACAGAGATACGATTGAAGCTTGCACAGAAGCTTGTTTAACGGGGCACCTGGTTCTGTCCACTGTTCACGCTTCTTCAGCCGCAGAAACAATTCGAAGAATTATCAGCCGGTTTTCCGAAGAGGAACGAGTGGGAAAATCCTATGACGTATTGAGAAGCCTCAATGCCATCATTGCCCAAAAGCTTGTCCGTCTAAAGAACGGCAAGCGCAGGGCGCTGCGTGAGATTATTGAATTTACGCCTGAAGACAAGACCAGGCTCTATCAGTGCAAAACTGAACAATGGGCTGAAGAGATTGATGAGATTGTGATCAATCGCGGTGGTGGTTTTCGAGAACAAGCCAAAGCTCTGATCGATGAAGGACTTTTAGATCAGGCGGTAGGCCAAGAAATTGGCGTTTCCAGTGAGGAGGCACCCAATGGCTTGGCGTGATACAATGTTGGAACCAAAATTTTTCAGCATCGATGCAAAATCTACTTTCGGTTTGATGATCTGGATGTTCCACATCAGTTGGTGGACGTTTTACATCGCTTTGGCCGTAATGGGCTTCTATTGGCTTTTAAGCTACCTGGGCATCAATCCGGGAGCCGCTTGGGGATGGATAAGATCGACACTTGGCGGAGACTATCGACCGGCCGAACCTTTTCACAAAAAACGCTATTTGACTGACTTCAAGTGAGATTTGGAATGCGCATATTATTCATAGTTTTAGCTTTATCCGCTTTCCCAGATACCGCATATGCGGACTTCGTTTTTCGAGGACGTAGCGAGCGCGTTCTAGAGGCACAAAAGACTTTTGAAAATTTTGTCATTCAAGGCTTTGGTGAAGACATATCCTTGGAAATCGCTTTGGAGCAGATCGCCGGTGATATTCCTATCAACGTTGCAGCGGATACCGAAGAAAATCTCGTTGTGCATTGGACTGGCGGCCGGACCCGCAAAGAAGTCCTCGATGAGCTGCTATTGCCCTTAGGGTTACTCTGGGAATGGTCAGAGGAGGAGCTAGCCGTTCGCCCACTTGTTTCATCATTGGATGAAGATAAAGAGGATGAGCAAATACTGGAAGAACAAGCCGTCGAATTTGTGTGGAAGGTTCCACCAGGCATCACCCTCCGTCAGCTGCTTCAGATATGGGCACCAAAAGCTGAATACGCATTGGACTGGGAAGCAGGGCGTTTCGATTACCAGCTCCACGGAAATTTAGAGTTCAGAGGAACTTTTGAAGATGCTGTCGCAAGCATCTTCGAAGCCCTTGCACGTCAAGGCGTAAAACCAACACCAGAAGCGGATTTTTATCGCGGTAGCCGGACATTGGTGATCAGCGTCGTATCTGAAGGAGCACAATTCTAATGCAGATCAGAAAAATTACAGCATTGAGCTTAATAACCGCTGCGACGCTTTCAGCTTGCTCTGTCGGGGAGCAGCAACGTGAAGCTATTGAAAAAGTGCGCGATAATTTGACAGAGATTGAAAAATCTTTGGAAGACAGCCGGGATGATAGTGTCGGCAAGCGGGTCAGATTTCATGATGAGGTTTATCTATCGGCAACAGCGATTGAGAACAAGCATGGCGACCCGCTTCCGCGTGGCTATGAGGATATGGCTATGTATGAGCCACATCCGCAGACGATAGAGGAGCTGGCTGATAAGCTAAGTGGAATAACCAATATTCCCGTGCGTGTTGAAGGCAGGCTAGGCGCGCCAGAAACAGACCCGGCTACAACGTCGCAGTTACCAATCGATGCATCAGGCAACCCTTTCCGCGTGGCAACGCCTTTTGTCAGTCAGACAAGCCTTCAAAATGGAGAGGAAGCACTTAAGAAACGGGTAAAATACGAGGGGACATTGGAAGGCCTCGTTAATGTCATCGCCAATCTGTTTGGATATGACTGGGTATTTGAAGACGGCATCTTAAGATTTGTGCGTTTCTCAACGGAAACTTTCACAATTCACGCTTTTGGCGGCTCTACAGAGCTTGAGACCAGTATCGAAACAGTAGGCGGGGGTCAATCAGGCGGGAGCGGGGGCCAAAGCCTTGGCGGAAACAACGATGGGTCAGATGTTTCCGCCAATGGCTCCCAAAGAACGATCTATAATAATTCAATTGATATTTGGCCGGAGATTGAATCAACAATAGAGGCGTTGTTACCGGAAGAATCTGTTGTTGTGGTCTCAGAAGCAACGAGCACGGTTACGGTGAGCGCGCCTGCCTGGGCCATGGGTTCAGTGAGAACATATATCAAAGAATATAACAATCGGATCTCCCGGCGTGTTGCGCTCAAGGTAGATGTCTTTTCGGTTTCGTTGAGGGAAGGTCAAAGCCTGGGCGTAGGCGGGCAATTGTCTTTCCTCGACGCCTCCACAGGTTTGGGCCTGGCGCTTAGAGGCATTTCTCCTACTTTGAATTCGACAGCGGATGTTCTATCCGGTTCGGTTATCTCACCAACAAATAACGACACCCTGGCGAAGTTTGATGGCTCTACGATTGTTGCTGAGCTGCTTCGAGAACAAGGTGAGGTTTCATTGGTAGATCGTTTGACGGTCCTCACGACCAATCAACGGCCTGCGCCGGTGGCATTCACGAACAGGCGTGGCTTTTTGAGATCTTCCTCTACAAGCGCCCTTGGAGATTCAGCACGGGTCAGCTTGCAGCCCGGCGTGGTTTCAACGGGCTTTGTGATGAACTTGGTTCCCAACATTTTTGAAGACGGCAATATGTTTCTGCACATTGCTGCGAATTTATCTGAGCTTGTGGATCTCACAAATATTGAAGCCGGTGGGACGTTGATTCAAACGCCAGAGGTGAATAGCCGAGATTTGATGCTCAATACTTATGTGGGCAGTGGTGAAGCGATTGTTCTTACGGGATTTGAGAGTACCAGGGACGCCCGCGATGAAGAAGATCAGGGGTTAGGTGTACCTATTACAGGTTTCTTTAAATCAGGCCGGAGTGAGAGATTGAAGCTCTATGTTGTCATTCAACCCTTTGTACTGAAAAGCCCGGTTGCCTTAGCTGATGCGCAATGGAAGTAGAATGGGAACTATTGACTTAAATGGCCGTGATTGGGCCGTCGGATTGCAATGGCTCTCGCCAAACTCATCAGGCGATGGATTGGAAGACCAGGCGCGGAGTTTATGCGAAGAGCTTGAAGGCGATTTCATATTGCCCATGCAGCAAAGTGGTAAAATGAGGATCGGGATTGGCTCCAGAGATGCCAGTCATAACAGCGGACAAAGATCTTTAGCGGCCGCAGTTGCGAACGCTGAAAGTGGCCAATGGTGTGGGCTATTTGAAAACAACGGACAATTCATATTATTGGCTTCTGCGGATGGCCTACCTTATCCATCATCAGATATCTTGTTTGATGATAAGGACGAAGCCATCAACAAGATGAAAGTCTTCCTCGGCCTGAAAAACTGGAAACAAAGATTTGCCCCCGAAGGCTTCGCAATAGACAATTGCATTCCAAAAAGCCTTAGCGATTTGGATTTCGACACAACAGTAGGTGTGCTTCGGCCGCCTAAATTACCATTTTCAGTGAAACTGCAAGAAACTGTTAGATCATACGGGTTCTATGGCCTGATTGGGTTCACGCTCGTGGCAGGAGCAGCCTGGGGGGTGAATAAATATTTTGCACAGCAAGAAGCAGAACGCCTGGCGGCGGCGCAGGCAGCAGCTCAGGAAAAAAAACGTATAGAAGAGCTTGAAGCCGAACGTAAACGGATCGCCTCAATTGTTTCTGAGTGGGAGGTTATTGAGCCTTCAACAATCACAATGGATAGGTGTCTAAAAAAGGCAGCCAACATAACGACAGCCATATCTGGTTGGGCGTTGCAAGCTTGGGTATGTAACGATGAGCATTTGAAGGTAGAATTCGAAAGAGAAAGCTATGGTAAAATAGCCCATCTGAGAGCGAAGCTCTTGAAGCATGGTTTCACCGTGAAGGTTACAACGGGGGTCTCGGTGGAAAGTTCTTATGCGTTTAGTCTTGAAACAACCCAAAAATCACCGGTGCTTGCTGACAGAGATATGAGCCAAGCACAATTGATAGATTCAAGTACGGCTTGGATTGGGGGCCTTAATTTATCCAGCAATGGCCTTGAAACCGAAGATGTGGGCACCTCGCGGCAAGGGAACAAGGTTGGGAAATTTTCATTCTCGATGACCGATGTGATTGCCCCAAGAGCACTTGGCACAGCTCTTTCAACAGTCGAAGGCCTTTCAATTACGGAGCTGCGGTTTGATGGCAGCTCATACAATTTAAAAGGAGCTGTCTATTATGAGAATTAATGTCATTTCTTCCTTGATAATAGGCATTTATATTTCATTTCTCTTTGTAACGACCAGTATCGCGCAACCTAATTGCGAGGGAGACTTTAATTCAAAAGTCGAGTGTTTAAACGAGCAACACATTCTTTTGGAGAAGGAAGAAGCAGTAATCGAGCGGCGCTTGGAAATAGAAAAGAAGAAACGTGAGCTGGCTGGTTTTACCGCAAAGCCTAAAGCTGCAAAAGCTAAGCCTCAAGAGACTGCAAAACGGTCAACAGAAACCAAAAAATTCGTTTATCGACCACCAACACTTCGATCTGTTTGGAAGGTGAGAGGAGAATGGAATCTCGAATTTCTCATGCAATCAGGAGAGGTTTATAGGGCAAGGCGTGATGAGACCTTACCTGACGGTTCAATTGTAAAGGGCGTGCGGCTCGATGCGGCCCTGATCGAATGGAATGGTCAACCATATACTGTCGGCGTCGATGGAGCTCAATAATGGCAAATGAAATAGAGGAATATAGGATTCCACCTATTGTAAAAGTGAAAGACAAGATTGGGGTCCTAACGGCAAAAGGTGCAAAATTCGAAATCCCTGAAGAAGGGCGGGCGAGCTGCATTATCTTTGAAGACGGGTCATTCTATTACGGTGTTGGTCACGTTGGATCTGCCGAGATCCAATCGCTTCGAATAAGGGCTGAAAAGGTACTTGGCATTCAATTGCAACTAGCTGAGATAGATTCAAGACAAATTGAAGACGCCTATAGAGAGTTAGAAGGCGTCAAGGTCTCCAGTGTTTCAGATGAAGAAGTATCTGGAGAAGTGTCTTCGGAACTATTCCAAATTCTGTCTAATGCGGCCGCTGCTCGCGCGTCAGACGTGCATCTCGCGATCAAAGAAGATGGGGCAATTGTTGAATTTAGAATGCTAGGGGACATAACACATCACAATACCTATGCGAAAGAGTTCGGGGAAGCCCTTGCCAGATCAATCTATTATTATTGCTACCAAAAAGAAACTTCATATAAGCCAAGTCAGTATCAGGCTGGTCAAATTCAAGGAAAGCACGTTGGGCTTCCCGATATTGTCGAAGCTGTCCGCGTACAATGGAATCCCTTAGAGCAGGACGGCCGTAGCGTCGTTATGCGCCTGCTTTATTCACTGAGTGACGCGAGATATCAGTTAAGTCGATTGGGTTTCAACGCATCTCAATTAAAGCTGTTGTCTAAGCTTCGGAAAAACCCCTCAGGAATTATTCTTATTAGTGGGCCGACAGGGTCTGGGAAAAGCACAACGCTAACAGTAAATTTATTGAATCAATATGCAGAGTTGGGCGGCCGTAAAAAGACCATGACGGTGGAAGATCCGCCTGAGTTCGTACTACCAGGCGGTATCCCACAGTTTTCAATAACAGAGACGAGCGATAGCACTAAAAGACAGGACGAGTTCGACAAGGCCTTTCGCGCAGCTTTGAGATCCGATCCCGACATTGTCATGGTTGGTGAGATCCGCGATAAAGTAAGCGGTGCATTAGCCGTGCGAGCAGCCCGTTCAGGCCATTTAATTTGGAGCAGCGTACACGCTAAATCGGCTTTGGAGATAATCACACAGCTTGAAGAATATGGGGTACAAAGCAAAGCTTTGACCGACCCTGGCGTTATAATTGGGTTGATAGGTCAACGGCTGGTGAAAGAGCTTTGCCCAAATTGTAAAATCGACATTCCAGAGAATATGGATGAAGAGACCCTGGAAAGGCTCCACAAATTATTTCCAAATGACAAGGGATTAAAGTTCCAAGGGCGCGGGTGCGATTTGTGTTCAACAAGAGGGTATATTGGCAGGACAGTAATAGCCGAAGTGATTGGGCCGGACGCTGAAATACTAAGATTAGCGAAAGATAATCTAATCGCCGAGGCACGTATTGCAGCAAGGAGAAAAGGCCATCTGTTTTTGATCGATCACGGCCTGGAAAAAGTAGCGCAGGGCCTGATCGACTTCAGAGACCTTGAGGACGTGATCGGCGTAATTACGCCGGACGTCTTAGAGAAGGGTGAGGGGGGTGAAATTGCCGCTTGAACTCCCTAAATCAATTGTATTTAGCGCTAAAGAAAGAGGCGCGATCTATAATACTATGGAGATGCTCTTAGAGGCCAAAACACCCGTGCCAAGCGTCATAAATTTGCTGATTAAACAATATGAACGCAGAGGCGGGATTTTAAACAAAATTAGAATAGCTCGCTTATTAAGTGTGCGTGAACGCCTGGGCGGCTCTGGTGAGGAAATCGAAAAAGCATTCTCTATTATTTCTCCAGATGAAGAAGCAGCAATTATTGGAGCAGCTGCGGCCTCCAAAAATCCTGCCCTTGGCATAGCAACGGCAAAAGAGATTGCAACGGGAGCAGTTGAGACAGGAGCAACATTTATTCGAGCACTAGGTTATCCTATAGGGCTGTTTTTCGCTATAGGCGGTTTTGCAACTTTCTTAGCAACTATAATAGCACCCTTGTTGAGAGATATCGCACCGGAAAGCGGTTTGAATGGGTTAGGGGGCATTTTAGTAAATTTGGACAGCATACTTGCTATTGTTGGACCGCTCTTTTTCTTCAGCGTTTTGCTGACAACGGTTTGGATTAGTTGGTCATTCAAGAATTTCACAAGACCTTCAAGAGTACAACTCGATAAGATATTCCCCTGGTCAATCTATAGGCGGATTCAAGGTGCATTATTTTTGATAACTTTTGCAGGCTTTCTGAAGGCTGATATCAAAACACCAGATGCCTTAATGCGTTTGGCTGAGACCAAGAACAGATGGCTTGCCAGCCGGATCAAAGCAGCGATTGTGTTTAACAGAGGCAAAGGAACGAACCTTGGACAGAGTTTTAGCGCCGCAAATCAAGGGTTCCCAGATGCGGACATGATCGATTTCCTCACTCTCGTATCTGAGGCTGAAGGTTTCGAAGACAATGCTTATATTTTGGCCAAACGGTGGCTTGATCAAACATTAGAGAAGCTAAAAGCACTCGCAGCATTATTGAATATTTTTGTCCTTGGGTCAGCTTCAGCTCTCATCGTTTTCATCATTTACAGTCTGTACGATGCTATAGGGCAGATTCGAAGTCTTCTCGGTTAATTGATCATACTGATCTCCAGTTTCGTTTGCAGATTTTGCTTAAACAATATATAATTTTTAAGATTTTCTACACGAAATAAGGGCTTTTTCCATGATCCAAACGCCAGAAAACGAACAGACTTTAGAAAACGAACAGGGCTTTGCGTTAACAGAGATTGGGTTTGCGGCTGTGATCGTTGCACTTCTTATTATTGGAGGAGTTATTGCGGCATACGGACTTCTAAACGACGTTGGAAGGCAAAATTCCCTGCGACAATTAAATGATTTGTCGAACGCGGTTCAAAAAATTTACAGCACGACTGCAGGCGACTATGGCACAGGCTCTTTAAATGGAGTTGTTGAGTCTTTTGATCGTTGGCCATCAAATATGGACAACGGTGGAGGAAACTACGTACATGCGCTGAAAGGGCCCGTAAACATCAATGGTGCTGGCGCCTTTTTTGAAATTGCTTTTAGCGGCTTAGAAGATGGAGACTGCGCAGACCTTTCCACACAAAACGGGGGCGGACCTACAGGGTCTTTGGATTCAATCGACATAAACGGGTCTACTGTCACGTTACCAGTGTTGCCTACAGTGGCAGCTAGCGAATGCAGCCAGGGTGGTAGCGGAAACACTATTGTTTGGAGGTATCGGTGAGGTGCCTGGTTATTTTCTTGCAGCCTTGGCGGTAATATTGGCTGTGGGCTTGGCAATTAACCGGTCTGACTCTTTATTAAGTCCAGACATTGGAGATGTGAACGAAGGTGTGATCGGTTTAGCGCCTTCCTCATCTTCGTCTCTCATCGAAAATAGGTCAATCGCCCTGGGTCAGTCATTAAGTGTTTTCTATGGCCTTATGTCCAACTTCGCGAGGGCAAATCCAGGGTCCGAGGGTGAGGTGTTGTTCGAAGACATAAGGGGAAATTTAGCCCATAGAAATAACACAGGGGCCCAGTTTTATACGACAATCGATGGAGTGGCAGCAGCAAATATAGCCATCAATGAGAGCTATCGTTTTCAAACAATATGTAGGCTAGTCAATCGACAGATAGGGAACGAACGCTGTGGCATTGTTTCTAGCGGAAATCTGTTATTGGGAAGTGGCAATACATTGAGTATTCCCCCTGGCTTCCCCAGTTTTTCTGAAAATTCACTGTTAATGTTGGTGTTCTGAATGAGAGAGCCCGCCGCTATTTTTCATAAATGGGACGATGAGCGCGGGTTCGTGTTAACCGAAATCGCGTTCGGCCTTGCAATCATAAGCATCGTATTTATCTTCATTTTCCGGGAAACCATTGAGCAGGCTGAACAGCTTAAAGTCATTCATGCGGCCGAAAGGCTAGCGGAGGTACATAGGGCTGCCACTCGGTTTATTTCTGAAAATCCTGCGACAATTGACAGTCTTACGGCAAGCGGCCCTGCAACAATCAATACAGCAACATTGGTAGCGGGTAATTTTCTCCCAACGAGCTTTAATGATGGCAATGCTTTTGGTCAGTTTCATTCGACTTTTATTCGACAGTTGCAGCCAGGCGTATTTGAATTTGTGACGGTTGGGCGCGGTGGAACACCTATTGCAGATTTTGATCTTCGACATGGTGTAACCATACTTGGGGCTGCCGGAGGATTGATCGAAAGCCTCAATCCAGGAACCATTCAGGGCGTTTTCAACGGCTGGTCCATTCCTGTGGGGAATTTCGGTGCTTTAAGCAGCGAACTAATGCCGGGCCATTTAGCCGCGTTGGGGGGCTTCAGTAATGGACAATTGCTAAGTGACTTTTTGAACAAAAGTGTGGTGCCAGGCTTTCCTGAAGCAAATCGTATGAATACTGCGTTGGATCTCGGCGGGAACAACATCGTCGGGGTCAACGATATCTTCTTTGAATCACTCGGGATTTGGGCAAGCCAAGGTTTGCTAGCTTCCACGCAAATTGTTGTGAATGGTTCAACAATCAGCAAGCCTATTTGTCCAAATGGTGCGCCGACAATTTGGGTGCCCTCATCCACGGTGAGCGACGGAAACGGAAATTCTGTTTCCGGTTTTCATTTCTCTGCTTTGGACCTTGGCACTGAATGGGAGATCAGCATTGAAGTGGCCTCGCAGGCCGGTGTCATCCAACCTGCCGGCAGCGCGGCCCAGGGCGTCGCTTTCGTAAAATGTACATAGGAAAAGGATAAAGCAATGAAAGCGTTTTGCTTATGGCCTTTAATTACAATTTTAGCCTCGTCGGGCTCGGCTCTTGCACAAGACGCAAGTGGCAGCACGGCACCAGAGTTGGGTTATAAAATTCCGGCTTTTTCTCTCTCGGCCGATACAGCAGACAGGGCAGAAACTGCAACCGAGAGCACATCGGCAGATGAGAGTGCATTTTCTTCTACAACATTAAGCAGTGATACAAGCGATACTTCAACAAATGCAATTTTTGCGGAACAGGCGTCAACGGCTGCTTCTGCAAATTTCGCAAATTCAGCCGAAACTGCGGGCAGAGCAGACCAAACAAATTTCGCTAATAGAGCGGCACGAAGTCAGAACAGTGATTTGCTTAATAACAGGACTGAAAGTTTTTTCAGAGACGCTTCTAATTTAAACTCTGGAACTTTAGGCAATTCGAGATTAGCTGCTGATCTGGGCAACAGGTCAATTAGCTTTGCTCGGGAGATTAATAACGCGAATAGTATTGGAGGACGTGATTCGGACTATTTGCTCAACGCTGAAAGGTTCTCGGAAGGTGAATTAGATAGTGAGAGATTTTCCGGGTCTTATAATATCGACATTGAGGGGAATGCGAATTCGGCATTACAGGCGGAAAATGCAAATACAGCAGATAGAGCAGATGAGGCGGAGACTGGCGGTAGCGGCGGGGGCGTCTCCGTTGTTCCTGTAGGCAGCCCGATAGTAAGAGAATTAGAAGTAGGAGTTAATGGCCCTCTAAAAAGAAGCTTCACGATCAATATTCCATCATCAGCTGAGGGGCTAATTGTGAACTCGGGTTGTTTATCAACAGGTGATGGGCTGGTACGCCCTTCGGTCCCTTCAAACATAACAATTATCAATCCGATCGGTCTCTATGCATATCCGCCTGAGTCTTACCCTTTTGCTAAGGTCTCAATAAGTTTTAATGGTGCCTTAAGAGAGGAATTGGTTCAGTGTGCGAATGGTATTGGTTTAGGACTACAAACGGGCAATATTGGGCCGAATGTGGACCCAGGATACGAACGAGACGAAACCTCACAATTTTATACCGTTCCATCTACGGCTTCTCAATTAACTGTAGAATTAGAAGCTTGGGGAAGCCTTCTTCCAGACGGTGACGACAATTTTCGAGATGGGATTGACACAAAGTCGATCGCACGAGCGATGTTCCAGTGGGTGAGGTGAAAATGAATAATTTGAAGATATTAAAACTTGCTTCCCTTGTCGTTTTCTCACTTCTACCGACCATATCGCTCGCGGTACAAGACGACAGCTCCAATAGCGAAAACCCAAGCTTGTCATTTACACCACCCACTTCGGCCATTAGAGCGCTGCAGGCCGACCAAAGCAATTTTGCTAATCATGCTGACTTTTCAGTGAGAGCTCAGTCAAGTATCAGCGCGGATAATAGCCAGACAGCGGATAGCGCTGCTGTCACGAACTTTGCTGGTCAAGCTGGGGAAGCTGACGTCGCATCAGAAGTAAATTTTGCAGATAGGGCTAACGTTTCAGATAGTTCCGCAAGAGCTGATTTCAGCACCAGGTCCGCGAATGCAGATTTACTAGACGGACGGAATGAAACTTTCTTCAGAGATGCGGACAATCTAACAACAGGCACAATTCACAACAACAGATTAGCGGCGGATCTGGGAAACCGCTCCATTGATAGAGCAAGAGAGGGTGGAGATGTAAACAGTTTGTCTGGTCAGACATTGAATTATTTTAACTCGTCAGAAAGCGCTAAGAGGGGGACCTTTAGTGTCGATCGACTTGAAGGCATCTATGAGATTGATATTTCGGGACAAGCTGCAACGACAGATTTCGCCGACCACGCTGATCGCGCCGATATAGCAGAGTCAGCAGACATAATAGAAAGCGTCAGTGGTAGTTTAGAGGGGTCGCAAGTGGGATCATCGCATGGTTTTGATTTTGAAGCCTTCGCGAATTCTGGTGCAAGCGGTATTGGCGGAACAATTGCCACTACTGTTGAAGAACTCGAATATAATGTGCCTACGGGCGCAACAGCAGTTTTAATTCAGCTACATTGTGAAGTGCCGCCCGATGCTTCCATCACTTTGGGAACGTTCCAATTTACTCAATTTATCAAGACTTCCATAGAGTTCATCGGATCTGGGCTGCCTGCCTTCAGTCTATGCTCAATTTCAGATCATCCCGATGAACTGACCTCTATCCAAATTCAAGGTGATGATATCGGTCTAACATATAGAGACAGAACTCATTTGCTTGATATTCCACAAGGCGTCACGTCAGTTAAGCTAAGGTTTGAGGGGTTTGGCCAGGTCTTAGCAGTCGGCATTCCGGTTCAAATTGTTGCTGATATTCCATCACGCGCGAATGGGGAAGTGAAATGGCTAAAGTAAAACTATGCTGGTTGGCTTTGGGCTCAACTATTTCAGCGAGCGTCCTGTTATTTTCCACTAGTCATGGTTTCTCCCAAGAAACTGATTCTTCGGAAGCGTCGCGTCCAAATTTAAATTATCTAAGGCCGCAACTTGTTGAAAAAACGAATGAAGCGGGGATAGCAAACGAAGCAGGTCTTAGCGAAAATACGATTTCTGCTGCACGCGCCGCTAATTCTGATCACTCTTCATTCAGTAATTTTTCCAACACTTCAAACACGGCTGTGACAGCCGCTTCTGCGGAATTTGCAGATAACGCCGAGATTTCTGAATCCGCTTCTTTTAGCAATAGTGCGGCTCAAGCGGTGAGGAGTGACCAAGCTGATAACAGTGACTTATTGAATAATCGATCAAGGAGCTTTTTTCAAAACGCGGGAAACCTTCAAAGCGGTATAATTAATAATTCCCGCTTAGCAGCCGATCTAGGCGAGAGATCTATAGGGTTCGCCAATAGCGGCGGAGATGCGGTATTGTTGGAAGGGAATACGATAAATTTCTTTGAAGACACAACAAACCTTACTTCAGGTGTGTTGAACGATAACGTTATTGGAGGCACCCTGGATATCGATATCTCAGGGAACTCGAGCACAGCTGACGAAGCTGATAACGCGCTTTTTGCTGAGAGGGCGGATACTGCGAGCGCCGGACCTGGTTCCGGTTCTAGTTTTGAAGGCACAGTACTAGGGAATCCAGCATATTTCGAGCTACAAAGATATTTAAGAGGCCCGGTTTCCGAAACACATACAGTTACCATTCCTTCTGGTGCCACCCGACTTGCAATCGAATATCAGTGCAGCCATTTATCTTCATTCCAGGGTATTTCCGGAGATGTTCCTGCACCTTTCAGCTCAGCAAGGATTCAGTTTCTTGGTGTGAATTTGCCTATCAATAATATATGCTCTATAGGCGCATATGATGAAGTGGTTGCAGCTGATGTTTCGACAGAAGAAGCTTCGTCATTCTTTCTTACCGGTTCAAGATCAACCAGTGGGACCATATTAATACCAGTCCCCGAGCAAGCTTCTCGTGCGCGTTTATTTTTGGAGGCGGCCGGTATATATACGCCAGAACGCTTAGAGATGGTTATTGGGACTTTAAACAGTAAAAACATAAGAACGACATTTTATTGGCTCAAATAATTAGGAAATATTTTCTTAATAAATCATATAAATTTAACATAAGATACATTATCCGACAAATTAGATGTTAATCTTTTATTAATCCTTTCGAGGGGTTATCTTAGCTCTGGACTGATTGGTTTACATAATGGATAATCATTTAAAACATGAAATAAAATGTGGAGTTATGACTTGCGGGCACAAGCTTCATTATGTGGTTTTATAGGGCCTAGTCCCCACCCTTTTAATAAACATATAGGGCAGAGTTGTAGGGCGATCAGGAAAAGTAAGAACTTTTCTATCGAGAAACTTTCTGACCTTATCGGTGTCGAAGAGAGGGACTTATTAGGCTTTGAAGAAGGTTCTATAGAGATACGGCTTGAAGATTTCTTTTGGATGTGTCGAATTCTCAACATAAACCCTGACCAATTATTTAGAGATTATATTGATGAGCCTAAACGTATTTAGGCTCATCTTTTTATGAAGCTCAATCGAATGATGCTGACATTTGAGCCTTAGCGCTCGATAAGGCAGTGCTTATAGGTGTCAAGCCCATCAGCTCAAATTCTTCTGCAGCATATGTGAGAAGCCTTTTCAACGCGGCACCTTTAAACTGTGTGGAACAGCTCAATAAGCGAAACAAATCAGGTCCGTTTGTAATCAAATATTCCCGTTGTTGCTGCTGGATTTTTTCCAATACATCTATTTGCATTTTTTCGGTCGTGACGCAGTTCATGATCCCTGCCCTTATGTTGTCGATTGTGAGATAGACGGCATTGGTGAATTAAGCCTGGTGCGAAAGATTTCAGACAAGTGAGCATCGGGATCTAAAACACCTGGGCGATCCCATTCTCCTTCAGGCCGAATAAGCACATATGGTCCATCTGAGAGTGAGATAGGCTCTGGATGGGCGTCGGCCTCGTAGAATATTTCTACATAATCCTGGTTGGAGAATGCTAAAGGCGGCCGACCTTCTATCGGTTCAAAACCGAAGCGCTGCCAAAATGTGATTAGATCCGTTCTGGAATGACCATAAAAGCGGGTAAAGCCCTTTCTTTTGGCATAGTTGATTGCTGACTCGATAACGACTGCAGCAATCCCCGTGCCACGGAACTCTTTGCGAACGGCGAGACGTTCTAGCTTAACAAATTCGCCAAAATAACGGATTCTAATACAGGCAACCGGCTCATTGTCCACACAGCCTAGAAGGTGGGATGAGCAGTAATCGTTACCGTCAAATTCCTCGTCATACGGGCATTCTTGCTCTGCAACATAAGTCGCTGAACGAATGGAAAAGACTTTAAGGATATCTTCTTGAGTGTTTGCAATTTTTGCACTGAGCAAACGTTGTTGCACCAGATCAATCTCTTTGTTGACAGGATGACATAATAGATTGTCCTCAATTTCTGGATAATGTTCATTAGATTCAAACCAGCCCAGGCGTTGTAGGAGGCGGTATGAGCGTTGGTCTTTCGGCCTCGCGAATTTTGGACAACGGTCATATGGTGGCGAAGTTACAAACAATTCCAATAATGGCAGGCTCTTCACGAATTCGCCTGGCGCGAAAAGGCCCCAGACATAGAGGGCTTTAGGCGCGACCCCCTTCTCTGCTATATGCTCCAAGGATGGTTCAGATGGATTCAAAGTGCCATTTCGCATCGCGGTGTAACCAGTTTCGTTCAGTGGTAAAACTGCTATAAATGCGGCCGCCTTGACGCCATCTTGTGTTTGATGCCTCTTGCGGATACACTTGATAATATCAGGGTTGTGTTGGAGTAGCTTGGTATATTGGCTTGTATTCGCAGCAGGGTTTAAATGCTCCCCAATTAATTCTGATATCGTTTGAATGTCTCCGCATCTGGGGTCGAATAATTGATATTCATCGATTAAATCGTAAAATCGCGGGTTATTGTAACGACGGTATGCGACTTGTTTAAGAGGCTGGGATTGGTGAAAATTATGCATGGTTTTTATCCCTTTCATCTGTTGTTGTCGTTCAATATAGCTCCATAAAGAGGGTGCCGTAATGCCGCAGAAATCGACTAAACCCCTTTCAAAAACCGAACACTTAACCGGTACAGTATTAGGCTCACAAAATTGGGAGGATTTGCGGGTCTTCTATTTCGTAGTTGCCTGCGGAAGTTTCAGGGAGGCGGGCGAAGCCCTAGGGAGAGGCTATAACGCCATCAGGGATCGGGTCGCAAAGCTTGAGGAAAAATACAGAACTCCTTTACTGATAAGAGATCGGAGAGGCACTGAGCCTACCTCTGCAGGTCGCGAGCTTTTTGATAATATTAAAAAGATGGCCGAAGCGGCAGCCATATTGGGTAATGATGATCTAGGCCTTTCTGAAGAGTTGGCGGGCCGTGTCTCAATACGAGTTACAGAAGGCATTGGCTCGTTTTGGCTTATTCCAAAAATAAGCCAATTCAGGGAGAAGCACCCCAAAATCATTCTCGACATCCAATGTGAAATGAGAACGCCAGATCTTAAAAAATTTGAGGCAGATATCGCAGTTCAGCTGGAAATGCCAACTGATGAAAATGCAATTGTCTCAACATTGGGCTATCTGCATTTAATGGGGTTTGTCTCAAAGGAATATATAGAACAATATGGTGTTCCAAAATGGCCGATTAAACCGCCCCACGGGTTTGTGTTTCAAGTTGGGCCGCAAATGGCGCACGATGAACTTGTAAGCTTATTGGATGTCGAAGCATTAGAGGAAATTACTGTCGCAACGACCAATAGCAGTACGTCTCATTATTATGCCGTCGCGAATGGCTCCGGTATCGGAATTTTACCAAGTTACAGCCGCGCCATAAGTCGCAAAGTTATCGCCTTAGATTCAGGGCCTCAACCCTATCGTCGACCGATTTATCTGGTCTATAACAAGAACATGAAGAAGACAGGTAAGATAGACGCCGTAATCGATTGGCTGAAAGACGTGTTTGATAAGAAAAAATATCCGTGGTTTTCCGAAGAATTTATCCATCCAAGGGAGATTGAGAGATATTTAGATAAGGATAATGTTGTCGAATTGAAGCGTGGTGTAGATGGCCTGATTGAGCTGTAGCCGGAGCCATTTTCAAAAACCGCTCATAATCAAATGGTGGATAGGTAAAATACGTTTCAATAGGTGGATGTATGAGCCAAACAAGCCATATGGCTGAAGATAAGAATGGGCCAAGCGGCATATAAGTTTTGCCAGGGTTTCCTTTAATTTTATCTTTAATGGCAAAAAAGAGGATTGGCCCAATCGAGGCTAACCCAGTGTAGAACAGCATATTACCAAGTCCGAGAAAAGTGAGCCAGGCACCTCCAGCAGCACTTAGCCATATATCCCCTCCTCCAAGCGCATCTTCACCTTTAACGAGCTTATGAAGTCGATTTAGAGCCCACAAAAATAAGAATGCCAAAATCGTGCCTAAAAGTGCGGCCTGGTAGTCTCCGCCAGGCGTTATTAAATGATATATGATCCCTAATATGAGAAGCGGCTTGGTCAGACGGTGAGGCAAGATACCTGTTGTTATATCCCAAGCGGATAACCAGGCTAAGAAAATGGCGAGAACAAAGGTGGGGGCATGCGCCTCTGGGCCTTTTAAAAGATATGCGCAAAAAAGATACAAGCCAAGGAATATACTCGCCCAAAACAGTGTCTCTTTGGTCGGCCGCAGTGGGTTGACTGTTCCCATATAGAAGAATTGTTTCAACATGTTTCCTTCAGGACCATTCAACTTTGCATTTTTCAATAGTACACGAAATGTAGATGCAATAACTAACGCTCATTTTTCATTTACTAATCATGACTAATATGATAAGTATCAAATATCTTGGAAATCATGTTTTGAGTAGGTTATGAATCCAGAACAACGCGCAATTGTCAGTTTTCAATTGAAAACTGGTGGAGGCTCTCAGGACCCAGAGAGGTCGAAGCGAAGCGCAAAATTTCGGGCTAAAGGCCTGGATGACAGCTTGAAAGAAGTAAGCGCAGTTACCCAAGCTTTAGGAAACCTTAAAGCAATCACCGACAGAAACTGGCTTGTTATCGGGGCTGATTCCTTAAAAGATTATAAGGTCCTAAGTGATGCTATAGATAACATGTCACTCATTCTCATGGATAAACGCAACAAATTATCCGAGAAAACGATCGACACACTATTAGACCTTTATCTCCAAAATGAACCGAAACATAGCGTCGATATCGAATTGGAGAAAGATAACGCCTTATTGCGAGCAGAATTTCTAAAAGAGTATAAAACATTCACCGCCGCAGATATTCACGAAAATTCTACCCGCACTAAATCTCGAAATCTCTTCGAGCCTGCGTCACGATGGAAAAGGGAAGGAAGAATCTTTGCTATAAAATATCATGGCAAAGACAGATTTCCGGTATTTCAATTTGAAGATGGGGAGCCACTGCCAATTATAAAAAGCCTCTTAGAGATTTTAACCAGGCAACTATCAAGTTGGCAGATCGCATTTTGGTTTACTTCTGGAAATGGGTGGCTTGATGGGCAAGCCCCGGTCACTTGTCTCAAAGATAAAGAGGCCGTTTTATATGCTGCAAAGAATGCCGCTTCAGAAGTTGTTGGATAAATGAAAAGACTTCCGGAGCCGCCTTACTATTTAGAAAACGCTCACTACGAGATATGGCCTTCTGAACAAATTATCCACCGCATCCATTTAACCGAATTCGATGCAACCCAGTTTAACCCCGGCGAAGGGACATCTACCAGATTTGCACCATTTCAAAATGATAACGGGGTAAGCGTTCCAACACTTTACGGGGGTTCAACCCTACAAGCGGCCTTACATGAAACAATTTTCCACGACCAACCTGACGGGTCGATAAAGAAGACTGTACCAATACAGCATCTATTTGAACGCACACATTCGACTATATATGCGGAAGTAGATTTAAGGTTAGTATCTCTCCGAAATCCCAATTTAGGTCAGTGGAGTATAAGCACAAACCAGCTGATTAACACGAATTCAAGTGCATATCCTCATACTGTCCAATGGGCGCAAGCCGTTTACAGAAGCTTCAAAGATGCTCATGGAATGATATGGACCTCAAACCAATGCGACCCAGATTCATCGATGGTTATCTTCGGCGATAGAATTCAAAGCCAACAACTAACAGCTAAGTCAAGTCGTTATGGGAACGATGAGGGTTTAAAAGAAGACACAAGAGCTGAAGGCAAACGTCGCGGTATTACACTGATTTTTTAAACCTATTTTGTTGTGCCCCCTGTGGGGGGCGACTTTTCCCCATGATCCACAGGCAAGCTCGGGCCTCAAGGGCGCGCTATCAATGGCGCAGGAGGCCCTCGGAGTTGCCTGATCGCGCAAATGCGCTTGGATTATGGGGAAAAGTCGGTCTTCCGACCACCAGGCGGCCTTGGGTGCCCCAAGACATGTTTGATTAATGAGGGGGCATCGCCCCCCGGCCGTCAAGGGTGAACTCCGCATCGCTCCGCCTGGATGGCGGTCTCCCCATTCTTCCTACACCGACGTTCCGTGCAGAACGGGTGATCCCCCTCCCCCATCCAGGCCCTTGACGGCCACCCCCCACGCTCATTGGCGCGAGCCTAG
>Ga0209578_10000608_pt1 | contig 41630 bp, 61 predicted proteins | sample tdAd472_FD_187127 | JGI IMG/M metagenome (GOLD analysis project Ga0209578, IMG submission 187127) | Marine sediment microbial communities from the Atlantic coast under amendment with organic carbon and nitrate - tdAd47.2 (SPAdes)... | ecosystem: Environmental > Aquatic > Marine > Coastal >...
GGGGAATATCACGATCAATGTCAATGGGGCTGGTGACCCCGGGGTCGTATCCCGAATGGTGGCCGATGCACTGCGCGGTGAGCTACGGGCGCGAGGGTTTGCGACGTGAGCGACAGCCTGACCTATAACAGCATCGACCTTGCCGATTACGGATTTGTGGTGGAGTCCAATGGTTTTGCGCTTGCTTCCCCGACACCCCGGGTGAATCGTCAGCCCCTCACCAACCGAGACGGCGAAGCGAGCCAGGGAGTTTCGTTCGATGCACGTGTCGGCACGGTGTCGGGCGTCATCACGGCGGCAAACCTGAGCGCACTCCAGACGGCCCGGCGCAACGTAGAGGCGGCCCTTGCTGCGGGACAGACGGGCGGCAAGGCCCTGACCTTCGACGCGGTGAGCGGGAAGCAGTGGACCGCCAAGGTTACCAGTATCGATTTCGGCAGCGAGACTGCCACCACGCTCGAAGTGGCGATCCAGTTCTACGCGGCCCAGCCATGGCCTATCGCTACGAGCGAGACCGAAGGCGATGACGAATCGGTCAGTCCGGGAGGGACCACGCTGTGAACATTGGCGGGACGCGGAAAACGGACGGGACCTACATCGTTAAGGCGAGCGGGGCCGACGCTACCTTTGTGCAGATTTACAACGCGGCCACGGGCGAAACCATCCTGTGGAATAACACCCTCAGCGATGGCGACTGGCTGCGGCTGAAGAGTGACGGGCAGACGGCCGAGGTGAGCGACGATAGCGGCTCCACATGGACGCCGAGCAATGGTGGTATGTCTGGCTTGGTGCCTCAACTGCAGGGCGGCATTGACAATGCAATCACGGTTACAGGTGTCACAGGCACCTGCGCCGTCAACTACTACGCGATGGGATAACGATGGCAACACGAAAGCTGAAACGAAACGCGGATCGGTGGTGGGCCATATCCAATGCGGCGATCAATGCCTCGGCCACTTCGCTTGTCCTTGCGTCGAGCGGCGCGGCTGGACTGACTGCCCCTTGCCTGATCCACCGGGAGGGCGCGACTGAAAAGATCCTCGTCACCGCCATCGCGACCGACACCCCTTCCAGTGGCCTTGACACCCTGACCATTGAGCGGGGGTATGGTGGCACCACGGCGGTGAGCCATGGCAGCGGTACGAAGTTTCTGCAATTCATTTACCGGGAAACGCTCAACGAGATGGCGACACAGTTGGAAGCGGCCAAGATGCTGATCGCGTGCGTCGTGGGGCGCGGCACCGGCATCCAGCGGAGCGCAGCCAAGACGGAATTGATGCCCAAGGCGCAAGACACGCCTGACATGACGATCAAGGTGCAGATTGGTGCGGCGATTATTGACGACGAACCGGCTGCCCTGCTCGATGAGGCCACGCTCACGTTTACGGCGCCCTCGACGAACCCCCGGATCGACGCCCTGCAAATGGACACCGACGGCGTAGTGACGGCTGTCACGGGCACCGAGGATGCAAGCCCCACCGCACCGGCTGTGTCGAGCGGGAGCCTCAAGCTGGGTGAGGTCTATCACACGACGGCCGAGACCAGCATTAAGGACGCTGACGACGCCACGAACGGATACATCACCACGACGGGACGGACCTATCTGTAATGCCCACCAATGCCCCGATAACTGGATTCTGTGGATCGTACCCATGCGGGATACAGCCGCTATGGCCTAAAGTCGCCAGTAGCGTCGAGGACTTTTTCGACACGCCTTACTGGGACCGACCGACCGAGCGGAATCCAGGCGGCGGGCAAGGTGGTGGCGCTCCGTTGGCCCTTGAGGCTCCCGGCTGGAACGGTGTCGGCCCTGACTACACCGAGGACCCTTCTGGCTGGACTGGCGAGAGCTACGGGTACTATATCGTCGCTCCCGGGACGGGGGGCGGTGGTGGTGAAATACGCCTGTTCCCTGCGCTGTTCGTTTTGCGGGAGAGCAAGGAGCGGCCCTATCGAATCGAGATCCACGACGCAGACGGCGAACGGCTGGCGGGTGTCGATGCCTGGCACGATGGAGAACTGCGCCTTGCTGTTGATGAAGCCAGTGAGGTGCGCTTTTCTGTGGCGGCGGATAACCCGGCAGCGGCCTACCTGGTGCGCCCTAACACCGTGACCGTCCGTGACCGCTTCGGATTCTATATTGACAGCTTCCAGATTCAGGAGACGGCAGGACGGCGAAACGGAGACGCGACCTACAAGGACGTGTTCTGTCAGTCGGCCATTGCTCAGCTGGGCGAGGAGCCTGTAATCCTTTATGAAGGTGCGGCCATGGGGGTTGGTGCCCACGTGCAGGCGCTGCTCGATCTCCAGGTGCGAGATAATCCGATTACCCTGGGCGACATCGACGAAGCGATCCTCGAACAGACCACCTACTTTCGCGTGCAGGATGCCACCATTCTGCGGGCACTGCTCCACATGCAAGGATTGCTCCCCAAGGCGGTGGCCGGCCACTTCTGGGTGGACGCCAATCGACGGCTGAACTGGAACGTGACCCTTGGCAACGCGGAACCCTACCCCTTACCCATCGGTGGCGGCCTCCAGGGCATCGAGCACACGACCGACTGGAGCCAACTGGTCAACCGCGTCTATTTTTACGGCGAAGGCGAGGACCCGGCCACCCGGCTCAAGCTCTCGGACGCGGAAGGGCAGGAGGAAGACTACATCGACGATGCCGACAGCATCGCGACCTACGGCCTGTCTCCACACATTCACATCGACCGGCGCTACCGCTATGCAGACAGCCTCGTTCAGGCCGCGAATCGTATCCTCGAAGACTTTGCCGAGCCACGCATCAACGTCACGATCAATGCGCTCGACTTAGCCAAGAGCGACGAATTCCCCGACGTGGACGATTTGCGCATTGGCGGTATCTATCGCGTGGTGGACCCTGATCAGAGCATCGATACCGAGGTCGAAGTGGTGGCGCTGACCATCGACCTGGCGAATCCGCTACCCGTGACGGTGGAACTCACGAATCAGGAAAAGCGACTCGGCGATCTGTTCGGCCTGCTGATTGATGCGCTCCACCAGCCCCTTGACGTAGACGGTGATCGATACCCGACAGTGACCCGGAATTATAGCGACTACGAGCCTCGCGCCGTGCGTCGTGGAGATACCCGGTGGAACACTGACGAGAATCGCCCAGAGATGTACGACGGGGATTCGTGGGAAGGCATGGGCGGCGGCATCTGGGTCACGGCGAATACATACGCGGCACTCCCCTCGGCGAGCGGACTGGACGAAACGACGCTCGGTCTTGTGCTGCTCGGGGATGATATCCAGCAGATTTACAAGATCAAGGATAACGCGTGGTTCCCGGTCGATTCCTTCTGGCAGGCCGAGACGAAGGCCGCGCTGCCGACTACGAACCTGTTCCCGAATTCGCGGGGCTGGGTCAATGCGGGTGACGACAAGGGCATGCTCTGTATCCCGAATCCAACCGGTACGGGCTGGGATGCCCTGAACTTCTTCGAGTGACGCAATGGGCTGGTCTATCTCCACATACGCAGGCACGCGGGCAACCGGCAGTCCCTCGAACTATCGGGTGGCCATGTTCGAGCTGTGCCGCGCCGTCAATGAGCGCGAGCAGGCTATCAACGACTCGCGCCTCTCGGCCACCTACACCCTGACGCAGTTCTACAAGGCCGATGGGACCTTGACGACGTTCCCGACTATGGCTGACTTGCTCGGGATGCGGTGCAGTGGGACGAACAACTACGCCTACCAGAACCTCGTCAAGATTCGAAACGCGATAGCCGGTGCCCCAGGGAATTTTGACGGGCTGGCTCCCCACTTCGTCGAGTCCTCCACAGGCGGCGTCGCCTACACAAGAGCGAGTCTGGCGGCGGCACTTGGTACCAGTCTGGAAGATGATCCTATCCGCGTGAACGAGGCGCGGTACTGGCAGGCGATGCAAGACGCGCTCGACCTACTGATCTATCTGCGCGGTGACGCGGGGGCCAGCCCCGACACCGCTGGCTATTCGCGCCACACCTCGATCCCCGCCCCTCCGACACCGAATCCCGAATACACCACAGCACAGGATTCGTGGGACAACCGGCGCAACCGCACAGTGACAGGGAGCGGCTCCGCTGGCGGAAGGGTCAGCATGGAAACCACCCTGGTGCGTATCATCGACGATCCAGGGCCACCAGCTACCACCAAGGACATCTACAACACCAAGCTTTATATTGATACTACCCTTGAGATGGATATCAGTCACATCCCCGCTGGTTTCGTGGTGACTGGTGGATCCTATCGCATCGATTGGGATTCTGAGGCCAGCGCGAATATCAACATGACTGTAGGCTCGGACACCTACACCGCGACAGCAGGGGGCTCGGGATGGGAGTTCTTCGAGTGGGGCGACGTCCGGGTCACGCGCGGCACATCACCCGTCACTGTGGGGCTCGGATTTACGGAGCCTTCACCCGTTCCCTTTTCCGGGCTCAGTCTCGATCCCGGTGACCCGGTGGGAACTGAAGACACCGGAGCTATCACCTATCGCATCACGGAAGCAGACGTCTACTACGACATTTCGTCGGAACTGACCGACCAAGCCTAGGAGCAAAGCATGAAAAGAACACTCGGAATTGTAACGGCGCTGGTGCTGGTCGTGATGTTCGCGGCCACGGCACAACGGCTGATCGAAAGCCTCGATGTGGGCGGGGGCTATGGTGACACGGGGGCCACTATTGAGGCGGACGGCACGATTGATGCGGACGGGACGATCACAATCGGAGCCTCTACGACGGCAGGATCGCGGTATGTCGATCTGATGTCTGCGAGTGGCCAGCGGCGTGGTATTCGGATGTTCGAAGGGTCCGATCTGCGCTGGGTGGTCCAGACCGACACGGACGACGATTTCAAGATTCTGCGCTATACCGGCTCGTCGTCGTTTCAGGATTACCCGTTTATTATTAGCTCAACTACCGGCGACGTCACTTTTACCGGCACGCTGAACGGGGACGGCTCGGGCCTGACAGGCGTCACGGCTGGTGGGGCCATCGACAAGGCCGACATCACGGGCAAGACGGAAGTGACCGGCGTCAGTGGTGACTACCTGCTGATGTCGGACACCTCAGACAGTGGCAACCTGAAGAAGGTAGATGTGGCTGACTTTCTCGGGGCTTTGTCGTCGGGCGACATTACCGGGAAGACTGAGGTCACAGCGGCCACAGGTGATTACATCATCGTCACGGACGCCTCGGACAGTGACGCGTTGAAAAAGGTAGACGCGGATGACTTTCTCGGCGGCTCCGGGACGGTTACAAGCGTTGCGGTGTCGGGTTCCGATGGGCTGGAAGTGGACAGCGGATCGCCTATCACGACGAGCGGAACTATTGCCCTTGGCGTGAACAAGGCCAGCATGCTGACCTTCCTAAACGTGGAGGATGGGGCGGACGTATCCCCGGTGGCCTCGGTCAATAGCCTGACAGGGGCGGTGGTACTGGACGCCGACGATCTGAGCGATTCGTCCACTACGAACAAGTTTGCCACGGCGGCACAGTTGGCGAAGGTGGACTACCTGACCGTGACCGGCGCGGTGGACCTTGACGCGCTCGACACGGCTTCCCATGCTGCGGTGACGCTGGCCGGGACGCCTGACTACTTGACGCTATCCACGCAGGCGATCACCCTTGGCCTGATCGACCTCGCGACGGACATCACCGGGAATCTGCCTGTCGCGAATCTCAACAGTGGGACCAGTGCCAGTGCCACAACCTTCTGGCGTGGCGATGGTACATGGGCCACTCCAGCAGGTAGCGGCGATGCACTCACCTCGAATGGGCTGGACCAGTTCGCGGCCACGACATCGGCAGAGCTTGCGGGCGTCATCTCTAACGAGACCGGCTCTGGGGCGCTGGTATTTGGTACATCGCCCACGCTGACGACCCCGGCACTTGGCACCCCTTCGGCCTTGACGCTGACCAACGCTACGGGACTGCCTACGGCGGGAATCGTCGATGAGGCGGTCACTAACGCCAAGCTAGCCGACATGGCTGCATCGACCATCAAGGGTAGCGTAGGGGGCGGCACACCGCAGGACCTGACGATCCTTCAGGTGATGACGATGCTCCAGACCCCGGTGGCGATTTCGAGTACATCGAACGCGACCGCGTGGGACTCGGACGACGGGGCTACTTTCGCCGACACATTGACCGAGAACACGACTGTAGCCGCTTCGAGTGGCACTCCTTTCGATGGGCAGCGTGTGACGTTCCGATTCCGTCAAGCGGCTGGCCCGTACACCGTGAGCTGGAACGCGCAGTTCTCGGCGGGTGAGACGTTCAGCGACACGATCCCGGCTGTCTCTACGACGTCGGGCGATGAGGACTACTACGCGTGGATGTACAACGCAACCGATTCCAAATGGCAACTCTTGGCTCACACTCAACACTAAGGAACACCACAATGCGATTCTCGATTCTACTGCTCACCTTGGCCCTCGGGCTCCCCTCTTATGCTGACACCTTCAATCAGCGACTGACTGCGCTCCAGGGAGCCTCTAACGTGATCGGTGCCCACCAGGAGGGGAGCCTTGTGCCCCTGTTTGATGGCGGAGAAGGCGGGGTAACGGTCCACAGGGCGGAGGTCCAATACTGGGCCATCGACGGCGACACCATCAAGCCCCAGACTAAGGCGCTCGTTGTGGTCAATCAGGGGACCCAGAGCGAGGCGGCGTACTGGCTTGGCGGCATCCCTGAGCCATTACGAACTCCGCCCGTGGAGCTTTACATCACGGATCGGAACACCCCATTTACGGCGGCACAGGTGGAGACTTTCGCGAATGCAGCATGGGCTGATGCACTATCTCCGGGCTTTACGCCACGGCCGATTCGCGGGTTTTCGGTTCAGGCGGTAGATGGCTCCACCGTTGCTGTGTCGGGGCACTTCAACACGGCGGCTGGAACGTGGGAGCGGCAGGAGTGGTATATCCATCTGGTGGACGCGAACGGCTCGGTAGTGATCGGTAACAGCAATATCGAATTCGAGCGCAAGGGCAATACCGTGGAGGCCGCCCTATAATGAGGCGACTACTGCTCTCCCTGCTATTGCTGCTACCCTCTGCGGCGTTCTCTGCGACGCCGTTGTCCGGGTGGTCTCACGTCGTCCCGGTCACAACTGACGCCACCCTGATTGATGAGGCCACCCACGTTGTCCCGGTGTTTCTCAGTGAGGGTGACACCGCGTTCTGGACGGCGGTCAAATCGGATGGCTCAGATATCCGGGTCACTGAGGACGATGGTAGCACTATCCTGCCTCACTACCTTGTCTCGACGTTTACGGAGAGCGGCACGACTGGGACGGGGTGTCTCTTAGTCAACGCATCGTCGATCCTGTCGGCTGCGTCGGATGTGGAGTTTTGGATCCACGTCGGCAACGCCGGGGCATCGAGTACGTCAAGCGGTTCGGACGTATTCAGTGGGACGGACATCGAGGCGTTTTACTTGCCGGGCGTGACGACCACGGACATCACCGGCAATGGCTACGACTTAACTGCGGTCAATAGCCCGACGACAGCGGCGAGTGATTACGAGGGTATCACGGCGGCGGTTTATAACGGGACGTCACAGTATCACTATTTTACGGGGGCCATGCCTCTTGAGAATGCGCCTTTTACGCTAAATGCGCTTGCGTCGATAGACAATCTGACTGACAACGCAGCCGCCTTGTTTATAGGCGACAGCGGATCTGCTTCTAAAAACTTTGCAGAAATAATCTTTCGCGGCTCAAGTGGCGCAGGTGATCGGATCGCTCTCTACGTCTGGGGGGACAGTGGTGCGCTTTCTGCTGCGGAAACCACTGCCTCATTTTCGGCAAGCACGTGGACGATGCTGACCGGGACCCGCAGCGGGACCGGTGCAGCAGGCACGTCGATAGCCTACAAGGACGGCGGGGTGTCTGGTAGCGATGCGACAACCACTGTGGGCGCGGCATCCATGGATACAATATCCATTGGGGCGAAAAAAGACTCGGCGGCAGATACGTATCTTGACGGGGAGGTCGCCGTCGCTCGCGTTGATTCAGTCGTCCGTTCCGCCGACTACGTATCCACCGAAAAAAACGCATGGCATGACGCGGACTTTCTTACGTGGGCAGCGACCGAGGGCACGAGCGATACGGGCTGGCAACTCTTCACCTCTGCCTCGACCGTGACGCCGGGCAATACGACTTGGACCAACGCCTCAAACGCACTCACCGATGACAGCAACTACGCGTCTGCTGATATCCCGAACGGCGACACCAGCTACACGCTCAAGCTCACTGGGGCGGATTTGTCAGCCATCCCGAGTGACGCGACTATCGCTGGCTGGGAGTACAGGATTTCGTACACCGGCGAGGACGGCGGGACGGCGGAACTCTACGACCATACCGTCCAGCCCATAATCGCAGGCACACAGAGCGGCGATGACCAGTCGCGCGGGGCGTTGACGCAATGGACCGATAGTAGCGTACAGACGACTGACTTCGGGGACGAAACAGAGAAATACAGCCTGACCCCTACCGTCGCAAACATGAAGGACAGCGGCACGGGCCTAGCCATCCGTGTGCAATCGGACGGGGGCAGCACGGCGGAAGCGCGCATCTACACCGCATGGATCCGCGTGCACTGGACACCGGCTGGTAGTGGGCCAACAGCAGCCGACAAGGCGCGGGGATTCCTGGGGGTGGGCCCATGAGCTTTGGCGAGTACTGGGAGGAGATCGGCCTTACGCTCGGCGGTCTGAGCGCTGGCATCGCGGGGGCGTTGAAAATCAAAAAACCGGCATCACCGGGAAAGGATCCCGAGTTGGAGAAAATGAAGAGAGAACTGGCAGAGCAAAACGACAAACTCATCCGACTGGAGACGACGGTCGATAACTTCATCGCGGAAATCAGAGAGGACAAGAAGGAAGCCAGAGATCGAGACACCAAGATCTTTGACCGAATCGATAGTCTCTCCCGTGGTCTCGCGATGATGCAAGGACGGAAGCTATGAGCACACAGAAACTAATCGAACTATCGCGGTCGTGTGCGGCAAACATCTACGGCACGAAGGCACCATCGCCTCGATACGCCGACGCGGTGTCTCGGCTACTCATCGGGACGGCGGCCACGGAATCGTTCTTCATCCACCGCAGGCAACACCACTTCTCCATGGAATCGGACCGAGGCGCGTGGGGACTCTGGCAAACGGAACTCGGCTCGGTCATGGATGGCGTAAAGCAGCTCAGGAAGAACAAGGCGTTGCGGCGTCGTGCTGGGACGTGGCTCGCTCGCGGCGACGAGGACCTGACGGGCCTTCTGGCTGTGGGTCCACGCGCCGTCCTCCGGGTTATCCACGGAGATGATGCGCTGGCTGTCTTGTTTGCCCGGCTCCACTACTTTCGTAGGCCTGAGCCGATCCCGATGTCGCTGGAAGACCAAGCGAAGTACTACAAGGAGCACTACAACACTCACCTGGGGGCTGGCTCTCCGGAGAAGTATATCGAGGATTGGAATCGGCTGGTGGAGCCACTACTGTGAAGCTCGCCAGGGACTGGCTGCTGGAACTGCTACTGATCACCGTGATCTTTGGCCTCGGCTTTGTGCTGGGGCTCTGGCTGTAAACCGCCCTTCGGGGCCAAGGAGAATGAAATGAAACCCATTACCCAATCGAATACCACCAAGACTGTGGCCCTGGCTGGCGGTGGCGTCATCGGGACGGTAGCCACTGCGCTGACCATTGCGCGACAAGTGGCCCCGGAGCTAATCACCTGGGGCCCCGCTGGCGACGTCGCGATTCAGACGGTTATCGGGTCGGTGGTCATCCCCTTGATCTCACGATTTATTGCCCGACGTCGCAAGCGCAAGCAGGTAGGCAAGCGATACTATGGTGCGCCCCTGATCCTCTGCCTGCTCTCCCTCGGGATGCTTGCTGGCTGTGCCACGACAACCTATCCCGATGGCCGGGTAGTGCAGTCTGTCGATCTCGACACGGCATGGACGGCTTACCAGCTGTATACGCAGGAGCGCGCTCGACTTGGCCGTGAAGGGGAGCGGGAAGACGCGGCGGCAGAACTTGAGCGGCAGGCCCGAATGGCGGAGCTGGAACGCTTGGCCGTCGAGACATGGAACGAGATCATGCGGAGATACCCCCCGCAAGAGTAGGTCGTGTCAGCGTGTCAGCAGGTGCGTCAGCAGGCCGTTTGTTCAGTGGATTTCTGCGCAGTGCCCGTGTCAGCAGCAATCGGGAACAGTCACGAAGGCCTCATAAACAAAGGACGAAATGAAAATATGGTAGCCCGTAGGGGATTAGCTTCTTTCGCTGCTTTTCTTGGGGTTTTCGGCCTGCTGACACGCGCTGACACGGGGGCTCTGTTTTTTCAGGTATCGAGCCACTCGGCCATTTTTGAGAGGTCCACATCGACATAGTAGCCAAGGGTCAACTCCACCGACTGGTGCCCCATGAGTTCTTTCAGGACGTTAGGTGGACACCCTTGCATCGCTCGGTGGCTCCCGAATGACTTGCGTAAGTCGCGAAAGCTGATCGGCTCACCATCCCACCTCGCTGACTTGTGGTAGTGGGCCAAGACCTTGACAAGGCGCTGATACTCCCACGGTCGGCCCTTGTGGTCGAGGAACACGTGTTCGAGCCTCTGGGGCGATTTGCGGCCCTTCTTCGTGTGCTCCAGTAGCTTGGTCATCCGCGCCCCGATGGGGTATAGCAGTCCGGCAGACGTCTTGAGCTGGTCCCGGTCAATAACGTCAGCGGTTTCGTCAACCTCACCCCACCGAAGATCGAGCACGTCGCCGATACGCCACCCAGTACAGGCGGTCCACGCGCAGACCTGCCAGACCTTGGGCCGCCATGATTCGAGCCCCGCCAGCCATGTCGCGACCACATCCGCCGGGTAGGCTTTAAATCGCTTCGACTTGGCTTTCTTCGGTACGTCCCACTTGATGGGTGGTAGCTCGTTGATTTCGCCCGCCTCTTCGCAGACAGCCAGCCATCGCCGAACGTGTAGCACTTGGTCACGGTTCGGCCCGGTACCGTTCGCTCGATCCTCTGCTCGTTGTAACTGCCACTCCTGGATGATGCGCGTGCTCAGTTGCTGGGCCCTTGCCACGTGACGACCGCGACAGTAGGCGATGAAGCTCCCCAGGGTGGCGGCGTAGTGCGTGATCGTCTTCTCTGAGCGGCCCAAGTACGGAAGGTGCGTCTGTAGGTACCACTCCGCGAGGTCGGCCAACTTCGCCCCAGGGTCCTCGTGTGGCTTCGGGCTCTCCCCATGCTTGCTGTCGTACTCCTCGATCAGGCCCGGTAATACCTCGCGCTTGAATAGCTCCAGGATTGCCCCAGGGTCCTCGTCACCGGCCACCCCGAGGCTGATCCGTTTTCGGGTCTTGGTTGATGCCCAGTAGACATTGACGTACCACTGTGCTCGGGCCTTGTCTACGTAGGTGGTGACGGTTGGGGACTCCATCACCGGAGACCCATGTGGTTCTTCTCTACCAGTTTGCCGTCTCGAAATCTCGCGACCATGGACGCGTATCCCGAATTTCCCCACAAGTACATCACCGTATTGGTATCGCGCGACTGGACCACGCCGGGGCGACCAAGGGCCTGTGTTACCTCCTCATACGTCATACCGACGCGCAGCGCGTCATACTGCTGGTAGGTGATGTCGCTTGCCGGGCGCTCGTTTTGCTGCTCCGAATTGCCACCAGTGCCTACGATGAGAGGGTACCCGACAATCGCGAGCAGTGCGGCCGCGCCGCACACCTTGAGTAGTGTATCCATTACGTAAATCCTCATTGTGTCAGTTTTCTGCCGGTTTCTTGAAAAGTGCAATCGATTGCGCTATTAATAGAGGTACTTGGGGTCTACGCCTGCCCTAACTGCGGCACCCGTGATGCGTAGGTAGATAAATACTGGGGAAATCATGAATTCATTCACTCCGGGGGGAGGGGAGAATTCACCGCTCGCCGCCCTTTTCAATGGCCTTGACGATATGGGGCAAGCCCTCGTAGCTCACTCTGATCCAGCTCGTGAGCTTGAGGGTTACGAACTCGTCGCTGTAATCAGGATTGGCAAGCAGCTCGGCCAAGACGGTTAGATCTTTCGCCAACGACATCCTGGCCGACTCAACCTCTATAAACGGGGCGTCGGTCGGGATTTTGTTTGCTTTGCACCACCGTGCCAGCAAGAGGCAATTCCTGGCCCCCAGGTGCTCGCGAGTCGTGAAGGTTCGCAGCGTCCCGTAAGGGACACCTGACTCCTCAGCAATCACCTTCAAGCTATACCCATGCGCCTGGGCGTAAGCAATCGCAGATTTCAATCGGGTCTTTTCTGTCTTGTGGTCAGCCATTCCTAAATCCTATCTCTTTAGGGATTTACATGCAATAGGTGGTGCTTAATAGTGCGTTTGCAGCCCTCTTTGGTGTGAAAAAGACACACCAACGCTTGACAAAACACACCAATGTTGCTATATTCCAATCAGACACAGCGGGACACCAGCGGACAACGCAGGACACCAGCGGACATGAGAGGACAAATAGCAATGCAAAATCTACTGACTACAGAGCAGGTTGCCGAGGAGCTTGGTGTCTCTACCAAGTCGGTCGCTCGGTATGTCGAGAGCGGTGGCCTGCCGTTCTATCTGATCGGCACCCATCGCCGTTTCAAACTGGATGAAGTGCTCCAGTGGGCCAAGCGCAACGCCACGGAAGCGGTCGCCTAATGAGCCATCGCGTCACCACGGAAGAGCTCAAACACCGCGAATACTGGACGCCATCACAGGCGGTGCAGGTTCTCGGTCGCTCTACACAGTACTGGATCAAGGCGTTCGATAACGGCCTCGTCACGGGCTATCAGGACGGCAAGGCAAGTGCTCGATTCCTTGATGCTACATCCTGCCGGGAATACCTGCGGAGCCTGCGCCCCAACATCCAGCGAGACCGGAAGGCCCACACCCGGGCGATCTGTGCTGCGTTCCGTGAGCGGATCAAGGCGGGGGCCACGAACCAATAACAGGACACAACAACCACAACACCATTGTGCAATAAAACCGACTGAGAATGAGGAGAAAAATCGCAGTGAGCACTTTAGAAGAAAGTTTGAAGCGGGACTTCGAGGCCGCTAAGCAGACACGAGGCGTCACGGCCTCCATGATTTGCGGCGCGCTCGGACACTCCCCTACGTCGTCGTGGCTCTACGAGCTTTTCAAGGGGCGCGGCGACTGGCACTGGGACTACATCGACTCGTGGTACAGCCTGACTGGGGCCCGCGAACTGATGAAGCACCTCGGGCAGATGACGAAGCATGTGGTCTTCCCCCTGGCTGACTCCAAAGGGACGGCCAGCACTGTCAAGGAGTTCGGCGAGTACCTCGTGGCCCTTGGGCAGGAAAGCGGACAGAAGCCACTGACGCGAGAAAGATTTGCCGAGATTGAACGCGAAGGCCTCGAAGCCATGGGCGCTATCTGGGCGGAACTCGAAGCCCTGCGCGAACAGGTGGAAGACGTCCAGCATCGTCCCGTAGTTCCCGGCGCAGAGAAATTTTAACCATGCTCTCCTCACGCGGCAGGGCTGTGGGACCTACCCCGACCCAAAGCACACCAGCCCTGTCGCGCCTAACTTTTGCCATGACATCGGCCCACCACCGTGGAATGCTCCCTCCATTCGTCTGGTGTCATGGCTTCAATACTCGCCCGGGCAGAGCGACCAATCTGCCCACACAATTTAATCGCAGCGAAAGAAACACCGGCACCGGGCCGGCAGCAACTTGGCCCGGTGCCACTACAGGAGACCACAGCAATGGAAACTGAAACCCGGCGATTCCTCGTGGAATATCGTCACGGCGGCCGCGAGGATACGTTCAGCGCTTTTGCTCGTCGCGATCACCGATACCGCGAAGTGTGGGCACCCGACGAACAGACCCTCCGCAAGGAACTGCCCAAGCTCGACTGGTGGGTAAGCCTGACGGATCCCCACCTGCTCGGCGTCTGGAAAGCCACGGCATGAGCAACTTTCGAAACCATACGTGCGGCGACTGCGCGTGGCGACTACATAACGAACACCATATGGGTGATTGGTGTCGGCGCGGCCCTTGGGAGTGTGAGGCTGACACGGGATGGGTGCAATTGGAATCCCCCGCCTGCCCCGCGTTCGTGCCGACGAAAGAGCCAGAAACCCCGCACCCCTACACAGTCCAATGCAAGTGCGGCTCGGTTTTCCGCACGTCCAAAAAGGGCTGTACGGAGTGCGCCGACTGCATAGAGGAGATATACGGAGAATGAACGTCTATATCGGAATAGTGATCGCCTGCCTGTGTGGTTGGTGTGTCCAGCAACTCGCGAGGGGATGGCGACCGTGAAGTACATCATCTCGGGGATCATCTACGGGCAGGGTGGCCCAGTCGCAGCGCACGAAGATCGGGCTGCACGGATGGCGGAACGGGAACTTGCGCGGATGGCGCGCGAAAAAGAAAAGGGCCAGTGCGCGAACACTGACCGGGAAACTGAACCAATGGAGATCATAGCATGACAAGTGATAATACGCAACCAGGTGTATCGATTGCCCGAATCGAGATCGAGAACGCCAAGCGCGTGAAGGCGTTCTATATGAGCCCCGCACGTTCTGGCCTGACGGTCATCGGGGGCAAGAACGGACAGGGCAAAACCTCGATCCTTGACTCGCTCGCGTGGGCCGTTGGTGGTGGTCGCAAGGCCCCGAGTAATCCACACCGCGATGGCTCGATGTCGCCACCGTCGATCAAGGTGGAGCTCTCGAACGGGCTGGTCGCGGAGCGCAAGGGGGCCAAGTCGGCGCTCACTGTAACGGACCCGACCGGCAAGCGGGGTGGACAGGCCCTCCTTGATGCCTTCGTCTCGGAGTTCGCCCTTGACCTGCCCAAGTTCCTCGATTCCAACGCGAAAGACAAGGCCAAGATCCTGCTCCAGATTCTGGGCATCGGCGACGAGTTGGGACGGCTGGAGCAGGAAGAAGCCCGCATCTACAACGAACGGCATGCCATCGGCCAGATCTACGACTCGAAGCGCAAACACGCGGACGAACTTCCCGAGTTCCCGGACGTGCCGAGCGAGCCGGTCAGCGTGTCGGATCTTATTCAGGCGCAACAGGAAATCCTTGCTCGCAACGGGGAGAACCAGCGGAAGCGTGAAAACCTCGCGTCTCTGGAGGGGAAACTGAAGGCGGCCACCGACAAGGTGCTCGCCCTCCAGGTTCAGCTTGATGAGGCTGTGGCCCACGAGGCGCTCTGTGCTGTCGATGTGGAAACCGCAAAGAAGTCGGCCGCGAACCTGCAAGACGAAAGCACGGCGGAACTCGAAGCGCAGATCGAAAACTTCGAATCCATGAACGCGCAGATCTCGGCCAACCTCCAGAAGCAGGCGGCCAAGGACGAAGCAGCGCAGTACGGGGCGCAGCGCGACGAGAAGGAACAGGCCATCGATGCGGTACGTCGGGAACGCTTGGCCCTGCTCGATTCGGCCCCACTGCCACTGCCTGGCTTGACGGTGGAAGACGCCGAACTCCGCTACAACGGGCAGGCATGGGACGGCATGAGCAGTTCGGAACAGCTCCGGGTTGCCGTGGCCATCGTTCGACAGCTCCAACCGAATTGCTCTTTCGTTCTGATGGACAAGCTCGAACAGATGGACTTGGACACGCTGACCGAGTTCGGTGCATGGCTCGAAGCGGAAGGGCTACAGGTTATCGCCACCCGGGTGAGCACGGGCGAGGAATGCACCATCGTAATTGAGGACGGATTACCGGCAGGCAAGACAATGATGGACGTGGTGTCTGTCGATGCGGCCCCGGTGGAAACTGAAACGGAAGAATGGTAGACATGGAAATTATCCGAGGAAAGCAACAGAAGCCCCTAAAAGCCGTCGTCTATGGCCCGGAGGGCGTGGGCAAATCGTCACTGGCGGCATCGTTCCCGGCCCCCCTGTTCGTGGACGTGGAAGGCGGCACGGCGCGTCTCGACGTGGCCCGAACCTCTCGCCCTGAATCGTGGGCCGAGTTCAAGCAGATTGTCTCTGCGCTGGCAAAGGAACCGCAGGGCTTCCAGACCCTTGTCATCGACACGGCGGACTGGCTCGAACGTCTGGCAATTCGTGAGGTCTGCGCGAAACACGGCGCCACGTCACTCGGGGGCAACTCCGATTACGGCAAGAGCTACAACGAGCTGGCAGAACTCTGGGGCAGCATCTTGACCCAACTGGAAGCCGACCTGATCGACACCGGGGAAATGCACGTGGTTTTTCTGGCCCACTCTGCAACAAAGAAATTCGAACTGCCCGAAGAGGAAGGCCAGTTCGACCGCTATCAGTTGAGCCTCGAAAAGAAGTCCTCTCCGATGCTCAAGGAGTGGTGCGACATGCTCCTGTTCTGCAACTACAAGACCATCGTCAATGTGGACGACAAGACCGGCAAGGCCAAGGGCACGGGCGGCACGCGGCGGGTGATGTATGCCGAGCGCACCGCAGCCTATGACGCCAAGAACCGCGACGGACTGCCCCGCGAAATGGATCTCGGCTTCGCTCCCCTGGCCCACTGCTTCTGTCCGATTGGCGCACCCGCTCCAGTGGTCGCCCCGGCTTCCGCCCCGACGCCACCGCAAACTGCTGCGCCGGTGGCCCCTGAGAATGCCCCGGGTGTTTCTCAGCAGCAACGAGCCCTCGCCAAGCTGATGACCGAATCGGGGGTCACGTGGGAGCAGTTGATCGCTGTCATTGCGGCCCGTGGGTACTTCCCGATTGACACCGAAATGACCGCGCTCCCTGACGACTTCATCGCGGGGAAACTGTTCCCGGCGTGGGGCAAGATCACCAACGCAATTGCAAAGAACGCAGCGGCTTAATCGCACTGCACAACCGAATCGAGGTAGAGACACATGAGCGACGAGACATACGGCTGGGATGATGAACGGATCGACAACCCCGACGAAAGCAGCTTCACGCTACTGCCGAAGGGTGACTATCCCTTCACGGTGACGAAGTTCGAGCGGGGGGAGTTCAACGGCTCGGACAACATGCCAGCGTGCAAGAAGGCCATTATCACTATCAAGATCGACGGCGGAGCACTCGGGGAGACCACGGCAAAGGAAAACCTGTTCCTGGTCAAAAAGCTGGAATGGAAGCTCTGCCAGTTCTTCACAGCTATCGGTCTCCGCAAGTCTGGCGATCCCCTCATTCTTGCGTGGAACCAGATCGTGGGGCGCGGTGGAACTCTGAAGCTGGGGCAAGAGACCTACAACGAAGTGACGCGCAATCGTGTGACTGCGTTCCTTGAGCCCTCCCCTGGGGCCGTGACTGCACCTGCACCCACGCCTACCCCTGCCCCCGCACCGCCCGTTCAGCAGCAAATGGCGGCGGCAGTGGCGGCACCCGGTACCAGCCAATACGATGACGGTATTCCGTTCTAACCGTGTCGGTGCCTATCGCGAAATGGGTGCAAACGCTCTCCCCGGATGACTTGCCCCCAGCGCCGTTTCGGCTCAACCACTACACCACCGTGGTGGACGTACCGAAGTGGCTGGGCAAGCTCCAGGAGGATGTGAATATCGAGACGGGGCGACCACGAAACCACAAAGGCGCGCTACGTCGGGACCTACTGAGCCTAAAGCAGATAATCGAGGAACTGAATCAATGGTAAATTTTAACTTGAGACCCTACCAGCAGGAGGCCGTTGCGGCGATCTTCCGTGAGTGGGAAGAGGGGCGGCGTAAAACGCTTCTATCGCTCCCTACGGGATGCGGAAAGACGGTCGTGTTCTGTGACGTGATTCGTCAACTGGTGAAGCAGGGCAAGCGCGTGCTTGTCTTGGCCCATCGCGGCGAATTGCTGGATCAGGCAGCGGATAAGCTCTCGAAAAGCACGGGCCTTGGCTGCGCGGTCGAGAAGGCCGAGCACACGTGTCACGGGGAATGGTTCCGGGTCGTGGTCGGCTCCGTGCAAACCTTGATGCGGCAAAAGCGGCTGAACACCTTCGAGCCTGACTACTTCGACGCCATCATCATCGACGAAGCGCACCACATTCTATCCGACAGCTACCAGCGCGTTTTGGCTCACTTCGCAGAGGCCGACATCCTCGGGGTCACGGCCACATCGGACCGGGGCGACAAGCGCGACCTTGGGGAGTACTTCGATTCACTGGCCTACGAATACAGTCTCGTTCGCGCTATCAAGGATGGCTACTTGTCGCCTATCAAGGCCATGACCATCCCCTTGAGCATCGACATCAAGGACGTGGCGCAACAGTCGGGCGATTTCCAAGCGGCGGCCCTGGGTAGTGCTCTGGATCCATATCTGGAGCGAATCGCTGACGAGATGGCCCAGCACTGCAAGGACCGCAAGACGGTGGCATTCCTTCCCCTGATCGCGACGTCACAACGATTCTGTGAAGTGCTCAATGCTCGGGGATTCCGGGCGGCGGAAGTCAACGGCCAGAGCGAAGACCGCGCCGAAGTACTGGCCGATTTCGAAGCCGGGAAGTACAACGTGCTTTGCAATTCAATGCTCTTGACGGAGGGCTGGGACTGTCCCCCGGTAGACTGTATCGTTCCGCTTCGCCCCACCAAGATCAGGAGCCTGTTCGTTCAGATGGTCGGTCGTGGCACCCGGCTATGCCCAGGCAAAGAAAACCTCCTTGTGCTCGATTTCCTTTGGGCCACGGGGCGCATGGACCTTTGCCGGCCAGCCTGCATCGTGGCAGACACCCCGGAAGTCGCGGCCAAGATGACTGAGGCCATAAACGACGAACCCTGTGCCGTGGACCTGCTCGAAGCGGAAGTGCAAGCCGAGAGTGATTGCATCGCTGATCGCGAAGAGGCCCTCGCCAAGAAACTGGCCGAGCAGAGAAACAAGAAACGCAAGCTCGTGGACCCGCTCCAGTTCGAGATATCTATCGCGGCGGAGGATCTCGTGAACTACGTCCCGGCGTTCGGATATGAGATGGAACCCGTCTCGGACAAGCAAAAAGCGGCCCTCGAAAAGGCTGGCATATTCCCCGATGAAATCCAGAGTGCAGGCGAGGCGTCACTGATTTTGGACCGCATACAGCGCAGGTACGCAGAGGGCCTAACCACGGCCCGTCAGATTCGGCAGCTCGAAGGCCGAGGCTTCCAACACGTGGGCCAGTGGGATTTCGAGTCGGCACGCAAGCTGATCGCGCGAATCGCGGCGAGTGGCTGGCGCACACCGGCGGGGATTGACCCTGCGACGTACAAGCCCGTAACGAAGCAGGGAGAAGTGGCATGACTGACGTGTTGAGAGATCTGGTCCCGTGGGTTGTTGTGGCTTCTGTTCTGGGTGCCATCTATCTGGCTGGCTACGGGATGGCCCAGCGAATCTATCAGCGCGAGGCCATTGAGCACGGTGCAGCGCACTATCACCCCGAAACGGCGGAATTCACATGGGGAGGTGTTGGCCAATGACTGAGATCCTCGAAGGGCTAATCGTTGGCGGTGGCTTCTTCCTGACCGGGGTGGCTACGACGCTGGGAGTGCTGTTCTTTGTCGCGCTCGAATGGAGCCTCTGGAGCAAGAAGAAGCCGCGCGGCCTAAAGTGCATGAACTGCGACCACGTGTACGGGGTGGGAGAGGACGACTGGTACGCGATGTTCCACAGGTGCCCGAGTTGTTTCCATCTCTATGGCCCCAGGCGCGCATCCCATCAGGTATTCATCGACCGGCGCAACGAGTGGAAAGAACAGAGAGAGGATCGGGCCAATGACTGAACTGAAAACCCACACAGCAGCATTCTCCGGCAATAACGAATGGTACACACCCTCGAAATACATCGAGCATGCCCGGCATGTCATGGGGAGCATCGATGTCGATCCCGCGTCCTGCGCAGAGGCAAACGAAACCGTGAAGGCAGGACGCTACTACGACATCGAGTCGGACGGACTGGCACAGAAATGGAGCGGCAATGTCTGGATGAACCCACCGTACGCGCGAGGGGTTATGGAGCAGTTCATTGACGCACTGATCTCGAAATTCGAGGAAGGCGAAGTCTCACAAGCCGTCGTTCTGGTCAACAACTGCACCGAGACCCAATGGTTCCAGCGCTTGTGCCGCCGCTCCCAGGGTATGTGCTTCGTTGAACGGCGGATCCAGTTCAATGCCCCGAAAGGTGAATTTAGGAAGTCCCCAATCAGAGGCCAGATATTCTTCTACTTCGGGCCACTGACTGGGGCGATTCGATTTCATGAGACGTTCGTTCGGGTTGGTGATGTGTGGAGTCGGGGGATTGCCAAATGACGGAATTCCCCTACACTGTGCATCAATATGACCATGACGGGGCGTGGTGTGAGCAGTCCAAGTTTCGCACGCGCCGGGAGGCATTGACGGAATACAAGCGCATCGTGGAGACCCCTCCCGATGGAACAGGACGCGTCGCCTTGGTATGGATGGTGTCAGCGTGGTTGCTCTGCGCTGAACACGTAGCAGGGGCCAACGTATGACCGAAACAACCGGCTGGACCCGCTGCCAATACGGCCAATACGTCAAAGAGATCAACGGCTACTATTTCCGCCTCTGGCGCGGTTCAACGCCTGGAACGTGGGAAGTCACTATGGAAAACGTAATCAGGCCAACGGCGCACGGGCTAAGCGATGCAAAGCGGCTCGCGCATGACGTGGCCGAGCGAGTGGGAGTGATGAAATGAGCGAGCCCCCCCAATGGGAGCAACATGTAGAGCGTGAGATAACGCAATTTATAGCCCAGAGCAACACCTACACATTCAACGTCTGGGGTTGTGGCGAGTGGTGGCGGGTCAAGGTAGCGACGCACACCGATTCAGAGGCAGACTCAACCATCGTGCTTGATGTCGCAACCTTCATTACGAGCGATGCAGCAAAGGCTATTTGCCCTGACTTGCTCACAGTACTGCAAAAGCATACAGGAGATAGGGCATGAGCGAAGCAGAACAACTACGCGCCAATCTGGACAAAATCAGAAGGCTATTGATGACCCCGAGTGCCGACCAAGCTACTAGCAATTGTAGTTATTGCCCCGAAGTGCTCCGCATCATCGACGGCAACAGTCCGGAAACCCCGGACGGTTCGCCCCGAATCCTACTGGAGGCCGTGCCAGACGGGGAGCCGTGCGCGCCGTTCAGTTGTGAATACTTCATGCTGGGGGGATGGCTTTATCAGTGGCGTGAAAACCAATATTCGGATGATATTTGCTGGGGCATCGGTCATGACGGTCGCCTCAATAGCCCCCCTCTACATGTCCAGCCCGTGCGCCTCGTGCAGGTGGAGGGCCAGCAGTGACCGACATCCATACACTATTGGCGCACATCGACCCGGCCCGACTTGATTACACCGAGTGGGCCAACGTCGGAATGGCGCTCAAGCATGAAGGGGCCACTGCCGAGGATTTCGACGCGTGGTCTCAGCGGGACGGCGCCCGATACAAGCAAGGCGAGCCACATCGAAAGTGGGAATCCTTCCACGGCTCCACGAATCCGGTCACAGCTGGCACCCTGGTGGCACTGGCACAACAGCACGGGTGGTCTCCATCGGCCGGCGGAAATTGCGAGGTCTACGACTGGGATAGCGTGATCCGGAATCCCAGTGAGAAGCCCCTTGTGGACTCTGGCTTTGTCAGTGCTGCCGATGTAGAGCCTCCGACCGATGCGACATGGAACCCAGCCGAGGAATTGACCCAGTACCTGACGGCGCTATTCGAGTCCTCGGACCACGTGGGATACGTGCTGGAATCGTATAAAGGCGACGATGGCCGAGACCTCCCGAAGCGGGGTACCTACTCCCGGACATCCGGGGAGATAATCGAGGACATCAACCGATATAAAGGCAACCTCTCGAAGGCCCTTGGCGACTACGACCCGAAAGTAGGGGCGTGGATTCGATTTAACCCGCTGGACGGCAAGGGCGTAAAGGGGAGCAATGTCACATCCCTGAAATACGCACTGGTCGAATGCGACAGCGTGGAGATCGGCAAGCAGATCGCCATGTACGAAGAGCTCGAATTGCCTATCGTCGTGATGGTCCACAGCGGCAAGCGCTCAGCCCATGCAATCGTGCGAATCGGGGCTGCCACGATGGAGGAATACCGGGATCGGGTCAATTACCTGCATAAGGTGTGCAAGAGCAACGGGCTGGACATCGACCCCCAGACGAAGGACCCATCGCGACTGTCTCGAATGCCGGGGATATGGCGCGATGGGCAAAAGCAGTACATCATCGCCACCAACCAAGGGCGTGAGTCCTTCGAAGCGTGGAAGGACTTCATCGAGGAGGCCAACGACAGCCTGCCGGACTTCGAGCCCTTGTCTGATGTGTTCAACCAAGATCTACCACTTGCGAATGAGCTGATTCAGGGCGTTCTCCGTGAGGGCCACAAAGGGTTGCTCACGGGCCCTTCGAAGGCCGGGAAGTCGTTTATGCTGCTTCAGCTCACCCTTGCGATTGCGGAGGGGCGGGACTGGCTCGGCTGGCAGTGCACCCAAGGGCCCGTGCTCTATGTAAATCTGGAATTGGACCCTCGGAGCTGCGTGCACCGGATTCGGGACCTGTATCAGCAAAAGGGCTGGACCCCGGACAACCTGCAAAACATCGACCTGTGGAATCTTCGCGGGGCGGCTGTTCCTCTTGACCTGTTGGCACCGAAACTCATTAGAAGGGCCATCAAGCGACGGTACAAGGCCGTGATTATCGACCCCATATACAAGGTCATCACCGGGGACGAAAACGCGGCTGACAAGATGGCTCACTTCTGCAACCAGTTCGACCGGATAGCCAAGGACCTGGGCGCGGCCGTCATCTACTGCCACCACCACAGCAAGGGGGCACAGGGCCAGAAATCAGCCCGTGATCGCTCGTCGGGGAGTGGTGTGTTCGCCCGGGACCCTGACGCGATTCTCGACATTATCGAGCTCTCGATCCCGGAATCGGCACGCAAGGCCATGATCGACGCGGCCAAGTGTAAGGCGCTCATTGCGGCCATGGGCGACAACCACGGATTGAGCCAAGATGACGCGCTCTCTGCCTCGGTGGTGACTGAGAAAGCACGCGAAATTCTCGGTACAACGCACGCGGCATGGTCCCAATGGGGAGGGCAAGAAGAGGCCCTGCAAGGGGCGACCGGCTGGAGAATGGAAGGCACGCTCCGGGAATTTGCCCCGATGAAGCCCCGGGAATTCTGGTTCCGACACCCCTACCACACGACCGAGGGAGACGAGTTCCTAAAGGACTGCAAAGCTGACGGAGAAGAGGCCCCATGGTCAAAAGGGGGGGCAAGTGGACCCAAGAAAGAGACGAACGCCAGCCGGGTCACGAGCGCTTTCAACATCCTGGCCTTCGACAACGGAACCGCCATGCTGGGCGAATTGGCCGAGTCAATGGGCGCTACAGAGGCACAGATCAAGAACTGGCTCAAGGGATGCAAGGGCTTGGCGCTGTGCTCGGATGACGCGATTCGGACCAAGGCGGATGCCCTGACATTCAAGACCAGTGAGACTATCGAGAAGTGTATGAATGAGGATGGAATCGCCCGAATAGCCGACGTTACAAAGGCCCTCAAGGTAGAGCTAAACACAGCCCGAAAATACATAGACAAGCACCCAGGATACGAGCGAAACGACGGCAAGATCACCCGTCTGGAAGGGGCCGAATGATGCAGTTTTTCATGCCGATGATACCGCCGAAGACGACAGCTCAGATGCGGAAGGTGGCCGTCAGGAAGGGCAAGCCTGTCTTCTACGACCCGCCCGCAGTGGAACAGATGAAAGCTAAATTAACGGCGCACCTGGCCCAGCACAAGCCCGAAAAACCCATGGCCGGCCCACTGCGATTGACGGTGAAATGGATATGGCCGGGGCCTGATGCGAAATACAAACCGACGAAACCCGACACCGATAATTTGCAGAAATCGTTCAAGGACATCTGCACGAAGCTCGGATTCTGGGGTGATGACGCCCAAGTATGTAGTGAGATAATCGAGAAATTCACGGACGCAAAACCGGGCATCTTTGTCCAGATCGAGCAGTTATGAGGGGGGGATCAAGGGATCAAAAAACGCAGAAACTGATCCCTTTGATCGGGGGGATCAATGGGATCAAAAACCGTGTTTTTGATCCCCTGATCGGGGGGGGATCAAGGGATCAATTTTTACCCCCCCTAAAGGGGGAATTGATCCCTGATCCCTACACCCATCTGCGCGGGGCACACGAGGGAGGTCAACTTACGGGTGTTTGTGGGTTCGTGCCTCACCACACGAAACACTCCTGGCTAGACGCTACGCTACCAGGAGCAAGCCCGACGTTGACCCCCGCTTCTAGTGCCCAGGGAAACCGAAACCAAAACAAGAGGAACCGTTAGACATGAAGCAATTCGAGCAGAAACAAAAACAGCCCCTGATTTACATCGCCGGGCCGTACTCCGCCGCGAACGCGTGGGACCGTCACAAGAACATCGCGGCCGCCGAAGATCTATCCATGCAGGCCGTCAAAGCTGGCTTCGCGGTCCACTGTCCCCATTCCAATTTTCGGCACGCTTACGGCTGGCTCCCTGAGTCGGTATTCGTCCGGGCCGACATCACCGTGATGCTCCGGTGTGATGCCTTGCTCATACTCCCTGGCTGGGAAGATTCGAAAGGCACCCAGGAAGAGATCGCGATTGCTGGCAAGGAGCGCATCCCTGCCTTCTTCACCCTGCCCGCTGCCGTGACCCATTTTGCCGACCGGCTCGAAGTTGTGGCGGCTTAACCCATGGAGCCCGTAACGATCCACGTAGATCCCGAGACATTGCGCCTAATTCGAGCGCTACAGGCCCGAGGAGGCCATAAGTCGCTCTCGGCCATGGTAGGGGGTGCCCTGATGTGGTTAAACGCTCTACGGTCGCTACGGGCGCTTGGCTACACCGAGGTACACGCCGTGAAACCCGGCACAACCGAAACCGTGAAACTGATAGGAGGTGACAAGGATGCCGAGAGCAGCGAAACGCCCGTGCCGTAAGCAACTGTGCCCGAATCTCGTGGAACGTGGCCGCTCGTATTGCCCACTGCACACCAGAGATCGATATCGAGATCAGGATCAGCGCCGTGGCTCTGCGCACCAACGAGGCTACACACGGCGATGGAGGCGAGCGTCACAGGCCTATTTGCTGGATCACCCGTACTGCAACCACTGCAATGGCCCGGCCAATGTAGTGGACCACATCGACCCCCACCGAGGGGATTACGACAAGTTCTGGAACGTAGACAACTGGCAACCGCTGTGTAAGCGATGCCATGACCGAAAGACAGGAGAAGGACTGTGAGAACTGACGAGACTGACGAGACGATAGAACGGCTGTGTATCGCATATTGCGATGCGCGATATAACGCGAACACTAACGAGTGTCAGTATTGGCGAGACTATTCCACCTCAACGCAAGACAGCATCCGCGCCGGTATCCGCGCCGTGCGTGAGGCGGTGCTTGCCGACCTGCGCCCGATGCCTGACCGTCTGGAGGTGGCTAATGTAGTGCGCGAAGTATATAGACTCATCCCATCCCCTACATGGGAGGCAATTGGCCCTATCGAGCGAGCCCAATCCGAGGCCATGCTGAAGCTGTTCACCGGGCGGACGCAAGGCGAGATGGAAGACGATGTGCTGATGATAGTGACGCAGAAGGCGGAGATGAACAGGCTAGGAGCGGAACGTGACGAGGCACGCTTAGAATCTTGCTCATGCGCCTTTTGCGGAGAGTCAATATCGAATGGTGGCGAGGGCGACCTCCAACGAATTCAAGATCATGTGGCTGATTGCCCAGAGCACCCGTTGGCAAAAGCAACAGCAGAGATGAAAGCCGAAATAGACCGGCTCAAGGTGGAGCTTGCCGAGGCGAGGCGGGAAACCGAAATGGTACAAAAAGCCTATGCCCGTTTAACCGAAGAGTACGAAGAAAAGTGCCAAGAAAACTTCAACCAAACTGAAAGTATTATTGAGCGGTGCGATGGCGTTGCTAATGCTTACAAACCTGTTGTTGAAAGACTGCAATCTAACGTCCGGCGTCTAGTTAAGCGTGTTTCTGTGCTAGAGGCCAGACAGGCAGAAAATTGCCCTGAGCGTATTACTTTAGAAGAGGCTGAAAAACTAGTTAACGAAAGCCCCGAAGAGCCTTTAAGTGAAGACGCGATTACAGAAATAGTGAAAAGCGCAGTAAGTAGAAAAACTCCATCCACGCTAGAAGAGGCCATGAAGGACCTTGAAATGTCCTATGTTGCTGAGTGCAGGCTTGAGGAGCAACTAGAAGAGAAAATAGATCCAAATGAACAGATTGCGGAGGAACGCGACCAGATGCAAGACCGCGTTGACCGGATTGCATTAGCGTTAAATCTGTCAGAAGAGGAGAGTCAGTGGAGCAATGTCAACGATGTGGGGGAGGCGTGTATTGAGCGTATTGCCGGCGACAAACACTGTCTCGAAAAACTGATTGATGAAACAGTAGTGCTTAGCACAACGCTCGATTCAGTACGTAAGGAGCTTGCCGAGCACAGCACGACCGAGCCGACCGACGACGAGGTGGAGCGGCTGTGTGAGGTGTACTGCGAGGCGCATCCCCGGCTTTGCAGTTTAGATCGCCTTACATCAAGTGGTGTCGATTCCATCCGCGCCGCCATCCGCGCCGTAGCCCGCGAGCTTCCGCGCCTTCCGTATCAGCCGCCCGAAGGTGTGACACTGGAAGGGCTGGTGGCAATGCTGGATGATTTTCACGACAGTGAAACAGGATTTGGTGCGGATGCCGCCGCCATCCTCGACTACCTCGGAATCACGCTGCCGACCACCCCGACCATCACACTCGACGAGATGCGCGAAACACTAGTAAGGGCGGAAGCGTGGCATGCGCACAACGGCAATGGCATCACTCTGGCTCGCGACAAGGTCAGTGCGCTATGCACCGCCCTCGAATCCGCAATCAAGCAACTAGAGGCAAGGGTATGATTGACCAGCAGATTACAGACGGAATCTCTAACCGGATTAGGTACGCCGACAAGATGCACCCACCGATGGCTGACAACTACATAGCCCTCGGTGCACTCGCCCTGGAATACGACGAGGTGAAGGAAGCCATGCAAGCCCGTGATGTGGAGCAGACGTACGAAGAGCTGCTCGACGTGGCAACCGTGGCGATCCGGAGAGCACAGGCAATCCGCGTGGAGATGGACGAAAACCCAAAAGCGCAAAAATTGAACGGCCATAAAAACGGGGCAGGGGGGTGAAAATCTCTCTGCCCGCTTCTTGGAGACCGCGCCTGTCTGTGTTGCGGGGGTGTGAGCCGGGATCTGCTTTGAAAAATTCTGACCGACGAAAGGTAACGTGATATGGCGAGCAAATACCCCATAGCCCCCAAGCATCTGAGCGTGAGCGCAAAGGCCTGGTGGAAGAAGATCCTGGTGGAGTGTGACGGGCTGGACGATTCCCAGTTGTTCGTTCTCCAGGGGACCCTGGAGGCCTACGACCGCATGAAGCAGGCCCAGGCGCAAATCAAGAAGGACGGCAGCTTGCTGGTCACGGACCGGTTCGGCCAGAAGAAGGCACACCCGCTCGTGACGGTGGAGCGCGATTGTCGGGCGGCCATCATCGCGGGCTACAAGGCGCTTGGGCTCGATCTGGACAACGAGATCGCTGCATGACGCGACGGCGTAAAAACCCACGGGCAGGCAAGGTCAAGGTGGGCGTGTTGTCGGATTTCCGGCGGGCGTATCTGCTGACGGGGGTGGCCTTCGATTTCCTTCGCGGGGAGTCGGAGGCCACCGGGGCGCCGTTCAAGTCGCGGGCCGAGGCGGAACGTGCGTGGGCGCTCCATGGTGCGGACCTGGAAGCCGAGACAGGCGAGACCTGCAAGCCGTGGGGTTGGTATGAGTTTGGTGATGGACGAAACGAGAAAGGAATTGATTGATATGGACATGGTTGAAAAGTTGGTAATTGCGGGGATGGTGGCCTTTGCATATCTCATGGTGGCTAAAGCCGTCGCGGTTGACAGGAAGCTTTGGCGAGACGTTGAGGGGGAGGTGGGGTTTAGCCAGAGACACCCTAAGCTAACGGGGCTGTTTTGGCCGATCGTTATCCCCCTTTGCCTGTGGTCCATGCTCAAATGCGTCTGGATTGACGACTAATGAGTAAGCCAGTTTTCCCAGACGCGGTACAGCGTGGTGATCTCCGGATGGATCGCGATCAGTTGTGGGATGTTCACGCTCACCAGTGGCATTCGGAGCACGCACGGACGGCCACGGAACACGAGTACTACGACGAGGCGGTGCAGGATGCCCGGTGCGGTCGTAATGCCGTGGGGCTGCGTTGGGATCCGATATGGATGCGCACGTGGGCCGATGTGGAAGCCGTCAAGCGTGGGTGCTGGTTCGATGTGGACCGGGCGGACCATGCCGTGGCGTTCTTTCGGCTGTTGCGGCACACGAAGGGGGATTTCGCCGGCAAACCGTTCGTGCTGCTCCCCTGGCAGCGATTCGACGTGGTTATGCCGCTCTTCGGGTGGCGTCGGCAGGGCGAAGGGGGCGCGGATCTCCGCCGATTCGGGCATGGGTACATCGAGATTCCCAAGAAAAACGGCAAAAGCACGCTGTGTTCTGGCATCTCGTTGTACATGCTGATCGCGGATGGGGAAGCCGGGGCCGAGGTCTACAACGTGGCGGCGGACAAGAAGCAGGCCACCATCGTATTTCGTGAGGCTATGCGGATGGCGAAGGCGTGCCCGTACATCAAAAACCGGCTCAGATATCGGGATTCCATCAAGCATATCGACTTCGACGAGCAGAACGGCGAATACGAGGCGCTTTCCAGCGATGTGGGGACCAAGGAAGGGATGAACATCTCGGCCCTGGTCTTTGACGAGCTCCACGCACAACGGAATCGGGACCTGTTCGACACCCTAATCTATGGTGGTGCGGCCCGGACCGAGCCCTTATTCGTCGCGATTACCACTGCGGGCGTCTACGATCCGACGTCCATCGGCTGGGAGCAGCACGAATATGCCCGGCGTGTGCTCGAAGGTGGGCCCGGACCCGGTGAGGACTCCACATTTTTCGCCTATATCCGCTGTTGCGTGGAGGGCGAAGGCGAAACGGAGAACTGGCTCGACCCCTACTGGTGGTACCGGGCGAATCCGTCCCTGGGTGTGGCGATTCCGTTCGAGAAATTCGAGCAGGAAGCCAAGCAGGCCTCCGAAGTGCCCAGCAAGCAGAACAGTTTCAAGCGGTACAAGGTGAACGTGTGGGTGATGGCTGCGGAAGCGGCCTTCAAGGCGTCCGATTGGCAGGCCTGCACCGGTGCGCGAAGCCGTGACGAGCTGGCCGAATTTCTGGAGGGCCGAAAGTGTTTTGCGGGACTGGATCTCTCGGCCTCGTCGGACTTGACCGCCTTCGTGCTGTGGTTCCCACCGGAAGCGGAAGACGATCCGCACTATATCCTCGAATGGTTCTGGCTCCCCGAGGGAAACATCCTCGAATTGGAGCGGAAGGCCAAGGCACCTTATACGACGTGGGCCCGTGACGGCTGGCTGAACCTCACCCCGGGGAACGTGGTGGACCTCAAGCAAGTGCGCAAGGATCTTGTGTCCTTTCGCGAGCGATTCGACCCGGTGAACTGGCGCTACGACAAGTGGTCCGCTGTCGGGCTGGTCACGGATCTGATCGAGGAGGACGGCTTCACCATGGTGGAATTCGGGCAGGGTTTTGGCTGGATGAACGGGCCCACCAGCGAGTTTGAAAACCTGCTGATCGAGCACGACATTCGGCACGCGGGGCACCCGGTCATGGGGTGGATGATCGGTAATTGCCAGTTCGACCGGGACAGTGAAGACCGGAAGAAGATCATCAAGTCGAAGAAGCAGATCAGGATGAAGGTGGACGGCCCTGTGGCGGCTGTCATGGCATTGGATGGGGCGCTACGTGACCCGGCACCCCGGGTATTAACCGCAGATAGCTTAACGATTGGAGGCTAAGGGAATAGTGAATGGTGAATTGAGAAGTGAGAAGGGTGTCGGCGGGTTGAAGGAGTGCCACGAGTGTGGCGGACCGATCCCGCGGGGGAGTGGCCGGCGAAAGTTTTGCACCAACAAATGCGCGCATCGCACAAGCGGCAGGGAGTATCAGCAGCGGAAGGCGATGGCCCGTGATCTTGCGAAGGCGGAACGAGTCAACGCGCTGGCCACGAGCATGGAGCAGGTGCAGCGGGTAGTTTCGGAGCACCAAGACCCCGTGAAGCGCGCGAAGACTTTGGCCGGGGCGGGTGAACGGCGGGATTCCTCGGCCTTGCATCGGGGTCAATGGGTCAACGGCATGGCCACGGCAGTACACGCTGGTGTCAGCCTGGCCAACCCTGCCCCGTGAGGTATCTGGACGATTTTGGCTGTGGTGCACTGCTCGGCCTGCTGGTTGGGCTGGGATTGATGGCCGCGATTTGGAGATTGAGTAAATGACGGATGAGCAAGGAAACGAGGCCCCGGTATGGAAGCCCCCTCGCCCAGCGGGTTGCGTGTGTCTCGTGTGTGGGGAAAATGCGCCTGTGACCCGGACGATGCCTCCCGGTGGTGGATGCCGAGTGCGCTTCCATCGGTGCCGGTGTGGGTGGCATGGCAAAACTGTAGAAAGGTTGGTGAATAGTGAAGAGTGAATTGAGAAGTGAGAATGAAGAGGCGGAAGAGCACGGACGTTCGAAGTATATCAGGCGTATCCGTGGTGTCGATGGGTATCCTGATGTCGGATTCACTTCCGTGGATGTCTACGCGGTACTGGTGGCCTTCGGGGTGACGTGTCCCGCCCGGCAGCATGCGATAAAGAAGCTCCTCTGTGCTGGGATTCGGGGTAAGGGCGATACCATACAGGACTTGAACGAGGCACTAGTAGCGGTGGGGCGTGCTTGCGAATTGGCACAGAGCAGCGGATAGACACAGCACAGGCCCCGGTCGCGTGATCGGGGCCTGCGGTCTACTTGTCGCGGTCGATGCCGAGGGCCTTGTGTAGCCCTTTGCTCAGGTTGCCGTTGCCGAGGGCCTTGAGCCGTGCCACCTGGACCGGTGGGAGTCTGACGGTACACTTCGTCATTCGTTCACCGTACAGGGGCTTGGCTCCACCACCCGGGGCGCGCTTTCGGGGGGCGTCGGTCATTGGTCTTGCCCCCGTATGGCCGCAATAACGATTTCAGCGACTCGTTCGCACTGTTCCGGCGACTCGTGACGCGATTCGTGTGTGCAGCGCTCGCCCTCGATTATCAGTATCCACCGGTAGGTGTCCCTGTCTGGGGAGCCAGGATCGAGCGTGTAGCACGCGACGTGGCGCTTGAAATCCGCCTTGTACGAATTGGGCACGACGTCTACCGGGTAGTACTCACCACCCTCATGATGCTGGTCGTTCATCATGCATCCTCCAGTTCGACACCAAAGTATTTGCACCAGCGTTTGAGCATATCAAGCCGCCCGTCCTGCGTGCTTCGTTGTGCTTACCTTCAATCATGTCGTGTCTCCTGTTTGGCCCCTTCGGGTTGCCGTTTGCCTTAACTGTCTTTATTGTAGCCGACACAATAGCGGATGTCAAGCACTTTCGTAATTTTTTCTAGGTTCTAGAAACTAGGGGGTAGTCTTCGGGGCTGGTCCGTGTTAGGTTTGTTGTGGATTGACGCAACAAACGCAACACGAGGCTGATGGATTGCTGGAACCGGAAGAGACAGTCACTTTGCTTGGATTGGTCATGATTATGGCCGGTCTGACGAAGCTCGCGTCGATCTGGTGGGCGATCCTGTGCGGTGGTGCGCTGCTGTTTCTGCTTGGGATGCTCCTGGTGTGGGTCGCGATTGGGCCTGAGCCGAAGATTCCCGGGAGGCGTGGCTGATGGGCGACACGAAACCCCGCCTCGTCTTCTGCGTAGACCCGCCCCCGCTTAATATTGCCCCTACCCCTATTCCGCCGGAAGAAATAGCGCGCATGTATGGGATACCTATTCGCTTTCTTGACGGGCTGAACCTGGATACCGGGAGGCGCGGCTGATGGGCTTCCTCTCTCGCGTGATGGAGCGGCGAAATCGGGTCAGTACTAATCTTGCCGCGAATTCGCTAGAGCAAGAGAATTGGTTCCTGGGGCAAGCCATTTCGGCGGATGCTACAGGCAAACACCTCACATCCGATGAGGTCCTTAGCCTTCCCGCTGTACTTCAGGCATCGCGCATAATTGCGTGGTCCTTGGCTATGCTCCCCTCCCCTCTCTACGAAAAGGTGAAGGGCGGGACCACAAAGATCAGGGCAGCGGAAGAGCACCCGCTCTGGTGGGTCCTCGAAAAAGAACCCAACCGGGAACAGACCCCCTTCGAATTCAAGACGGAGCTTATAGCTAATGCCTTGCTGCGGGGCGATAGCTACGCGCAGGTCGTTCGTAGCCCTCTCTCCGGCCATGTCCAAGAGATCTGGCCCCTCCTGACCTGCCAAATGGAAGAAACCCGACGCGTCAACGGCTGGCTATATTACGACTATCGTGACGGCGCCGGGAAGATCACCACCCTTACCAACAAAAAACGCGATATCTTGCACCTTAAAGGCTTTACAGATAAGGGCTTTCTGGGGTACGCCATGGCCCAGCGCGCTGCGACGACGTTCGGCAAGATGGGCGCGATGGACGAGTTTGGGGCGCGAGTCTTCAAGACAGGCATGTCCCCTGGCTCCGTGGTCGAGACTGAGCACCAGTTCAAAACAAAAGAAGACAAGCAGGCATTTGCTGACAAGCTGTCAGACACTTATGGAGGGGTGAGCAACTCGCATAAGGTCGCTGTATTTGATAACGGCATGAAGTTTCGCACTGTGGGCATTACCGCGCAAGAAGCCCAGATGATCGAGGGCATGACCTTCCAGGTCCAGGAAGTGGCCCGGATCTTCGGTATCCCGCCCCACCTGCTCATGGAATTAAGCAAGGCCACGTTCTCGAACATCGAACACCAGATGATCCAGTTCATCCAGCTAACCCTTGGCCCTTGGATGACGAACATCGAACAGCGCATGGAGAAGGTGCTGCTCGAAGCAGAAGAGCGCAAGACCTACTACATCGAATTTATGGTTGATGCCCTGCTCCGTACCGACATCAAGACGCGCTTCGAAGCCCTTCGTATTGCCGTAGGTCAGCCGTTTATGTCCGTCAATGAGGGCCGCGACAAGCTCAATATGGACCCCGTAGACGGTTACGACGACATCGCCAAGCCCCTGAATATGGGCAATCCGGGCGGTAATCCCGACCTGACCGACGAGGCCCCCGACGAAGCCCCGAAACAGGACGGTGATTCCGGCACACGGGACAAGGCGTGTGGCTGTGGCACCTGTGATACCCGGGAAACCCGCGAGATCGGCGAGCGCGTAAGCGTGGAACGCCGGGCGGAATTGCGGGACGTGACCCGGGAACGGCGCTCCCTTCGTGGTGCCTTCCGTAAGCAGATCCAGCGGGACAGTGATCGGCTCATGAAGGGCGTTAACCGCGAAATGCGGAAGCTCTCCGCGAAACACCTGACCCAGCGGGACGCGAGCGACTTTGGCAATGCTGTTTCCGAGTACTTTGAATCGCAAGGTGGTTTCCGCGCGGCGGTAGAAAAGATTCTCGGTCCCATTTTCGAGACCTACGCCGAAGCGATGATTTCGGCGGTGGCCCGCGAACAAGAATCCGACGCCCCCGACCTTTCGGACTTCGTACAGAACTACATCGAGGCCTTTATCAAGCGCAAGGGCGGCTCCTTTGCCGGCCAAATGCGCCAGCTGATCGAGAGCATCGACCCCGACAAGCTGGCCGAAGCCATCGAGCAACGGCTGACTGAATGGGAAGAAGGCCGCGAGGACGGCAAGCGGAAGAACCAGGCCGAGAAAATTGCAAGTACCGAGGCCGTAAAACTCGGCGACGCGGTAGCCCGGACGGCCTTCGTGGCCCTCGGTGTGACCCGCCTCGCCTGGGTGGCCAATGCGGAAGCCTGCCCTCTCTGCGAAGAACTCGACGGGCAGATTGTCGGCGTGGAAGAAACCTTTGTCGAGGCATCGGAAGAAGTCGATCCCGGTGACGACAACATTGTGCCCCTGAAAGCCCGAGGCAACATCAATCACCCGCCCCTACACGGTGGCTGCGAGTGCATGCTGGCTGCGGCATGAGAAAGGCGACGACATGAAAGGCTTAATCGAGCGCAGAGAGTACCCCTTCGAGGTGCGCGCCGAGAGTGATGGCAAGCTGCGCGGTCTGGCTGCCGTCTTCAACCAGGAGGCCGTGATCGGCGGTTCTTTCCGGGAGGTCATCAAGCCCGGAGCCTTCACGAAGACGCTTCAAGAGCGAAGGGTTAAGGCTCTGTGGAATCACCAGACCATATACCCCATGGGCGATACGGAGCGCGGCACTCTTGTGCTGGAGCAGAGCACACGAGGCCTTGAGACCGAAATCGACCCACCGAAACAGGCGCCCTATTCGGGGTTTGTCGAGAACATCCAGCGGGGCGAGGTGGACTCTATGAGCTTCGGATTTGAAGTCATCAAGGAGAACATCCAGCGGGGCGAAGGCGACGAAATGATTCTACGGGAAATCACGGAGATTCGACTATTTGAAGTCAGCCCCGTGACCTTCCCCGCTTACGAAGGCACTGAAATCGAGGCACGGGCCACCCAGTTGGTGGACCATTGGAAAGCCTCGGGAAAGCTCGCCGACACGGTTGTCGAGGAGCAATTAGAAGACCGGGACAGCGACGAAGGTCGCACCACTCAGGACGCCGGGACCAGTGATCCCACTCCAGAGCCGGACGAACAGCGCAGAGGTATGTCCTACCGAAAAGCGAAGTTATTACTGAAGGAAAGGACCTTGCTATGAGCAGGCTCAAAAAACTGCAAGACACATACAATCGGGGGATCGCGGAGGCTCGCGCCATCGCTGATGTTGCCGAAAAAGAATCCCGGGACATGACGCCCGAGGAAGAACAGCGCTTTGACGCGTTTCTGGCGGAATCGGACAAGGCAGAAGAGAGCATCAAGCGCGAAGAGCGCCTTGGCGCCAAGGAGGCGGAAGCCAACGCGGTGGCTGACGAGTACCTTGACAGGAACTCGGAAGGCGAGTATCGCGAAGGGTATGGCGAGCGCGGACAAGCGGAACTTGAGCAACGGCTAGAGGAGGCTTGTACTAACTACCTCGCCTCTAATCAGGCGGTGGTTTCTGAGGAGCTTCGGCAGTACTCCGAAACTCGGGCAGCCCAGGCTGACAACTCCTCTAGTGGTGGCATCTTCCTGCCATCCCGAACGGTCGATGGCATCATCATGAACGTGGATAAGCGGGTTTTTATGCGCCAACACGCCACGGTGTTGCAGCTGACTGATGCCGCCAACCTTGGTGTGATCAGCCTAGACACAGACGCCAGTGACCCCACGCATGTCGGTGAAATTGAAACGCGTCCAGCTGGCACCGATCTCGCGTTTGGCAAGCGCGAACTGAATCCTCGCCATATGGGCGAAGAGTTCAAGATCAGTAAGACGCTTCTTCGCAAACACCCCAAGATCTGGAATTTTCTCCAGAAGCGTATCGCCTACCGCTTTGCTCATCAGCAGGAAGAAGACTTCATGACGGGCAACGGCGCAGGCAAGAGCCTTGGCGTATTTACTGCCAGCGACAACGGCATCCCAGCGAGTCGTGACATTAGTACGGGCAACACCACGACCGCCATCACGTATGACGGCGTTATCGAGTGTTACTTCAACCTGGAAGAAGAGTACATCAACGATGCTCGCTGGCTCTTCCACCGCCAAGCCAAGCGCCAACTGGCCCTACTGAAAGACGGTGAGGGGATTCCACTCTGGAGGCCTCGCGGCGGTAACGGCAACGACGAGCTTTACGGATTGCCTTGTGACTCCAGTCGCTTCGCGCCATCCACCTTCACCGCTGGTCAGTATGTCGGGATGCTGGCAGCTTGGGAGTACTACTACATCGCCGAGGCGCTGAGTATGACCATCCAGAAGCTGGTCGAGAAATATGCGAGCACCAACGAGATCGGATTTATGGCGAACGCCGAGATCGACGGCATGCCCGTGTTGGCGGAAGCGTTTAGTCGCATGAAGCTGGCGGCGGCCTAAGCAAGAGAAAGGGAAAGTCATGGACTTCCACGAATTGAGCAATATCGCAAAGATTGACAAGGTGAAGGGCGTAACGTCCGACGGAACCACAGCAATCGAGAGCGACAGTGTCGATATGCAGGACTACCGGGGGGTTCTCTTCCTGGTGGAGCTGGAAACCCCCGCGACGGACAACATCGTGAATATCGCGCAGAGCGCCAACGATTCTGATTTCGATGATATCGAAAACAGCGGAGTAGTTAGTGGTACCAGCGAAATCGTCTGGGTGGACCACTACGACCCCCGCGATCGCTACGTCCGATGCGAAGTGGCTCGCGGCACCAGTACGGTGGTTAGTCGAATTTGGGCCCTCCGCTATGGGGCTCGCAAGGGGCCGGCTGACAACAACATCAGTGGCACCATTATCGGTGAGCTCCACATCGGTGGTATTGAAGGCACCAAGTAACGAACTCCTGGGGCCACCACGCGTGGTGGCCCCAGGCTGGAAAGGATTTGTCTGTGCGACAGGTAATTATCAGAAAGCGATACACCGGCGTCCAGGGTAGCTTTCCCCCCAAGAGTAGGATGCGGATGGATGACAAAGAGGCTGCGCTGTGGGTCGAGCAAGGGCTTGCTGCTTACGCAGATGGCGGGTCTGTTCCCGCCGTCGCTGTGGAATCCCGCGAGACGGCAGAGGCTCGCGAGATTAAAGGGCGCCGCAAGGCGTCGAAAGGATGACAGGAATCATGGGCGTTAACGCAAAGGTCTACATGAAGCAGGGCGCAGATCAGCAGGTAATCGCAAGCGGGGGAGATCTGCTGATTGAGGCAGGCGGTACACTTTCCGCCGATGCGGGCGCTGTGACGCTGGAAAGTAACACAGGTGAGATTAACGCTATCGCCGGTCGTATCACAACGGAGGCGCTCTCGACGGCAGCGGGGGCGGCGGCCACGCTGACCATTACCAACAGCAAAGTGGCTGCAGGCGATATCATCCTCTTGACACGCCAGGGTGGTACCAGTGACGAGGGCACCGAAGTGATGCTGGCAACGGCGGGCGCTGGGTCATTTACTGTCCTGCTGGAGAATCGCCACGCGAGCGCGGCGTTTGATGGCACCTTCATTATCGGCTTCCTCGTGGTGAAGATGGTCTCCTGATGAACCTGTACAGCACACTCGACCAGGCCAAAACGGCACTCGGCATCACCACCACGGCGGATGATGCGGCGTTGCTGTTGCACCTGGAAGACGCGAGCCGTCACATCGATCGTCACTGTGGGCGCGTGTTCTTCACCGAAGACGCCACCCGCTACTTTGACGGGCGTTGTGGTCGTGTGCTGTACACCGATGACTTTCTGGCCCTCACCGAAGTAGCCACCGATAGCCAGCTCGACAACACCTTCGATGGCGAAGTGTGGACCGAAGACACGGACTACTCGCTGTGGCCTGATAACTCGTGGCCCAAGCAGGGGCTTGCCGAGATCGTCAATGGCCGGTACTCGTGGAACGGCTACGCACGCTACGTCAAGCTGACCGGCACGTGGGGTTATGGCGACGGACTGAGCGCGGACCCGTGGGAGGCCACGACCGTGACGGGAACGGTGGCCACCACGACCGGCACCACCCTGACCCTGAGCGCGGACGACATCATTGCCCCGGGGCACACCCTGAAGATAGGCACCGAGCAACTTTACGTCTCGGCGGTATCGACAGGCGTGGCTACCGTGAAGCGCGGCGTCAATGGCACCACGGCGGCAGCGCACTCCACGGCAGCCATCAGTACGGCGCAATACCCCGTGGATGTGACCCGCGCTGTGGCTCACGTGGCCATGGGGCTCCTGTCTCGGGCCCAACACGGCCCCTACAAAAGCGAGCGGATTGGCGACTATCAGTACACCCTCATGAGTGAGCAGGAGGAAAACAACTTCCTCGTACGGGCCTTGTCCGGATTGGTAAAGCCGCTATGACCATGCTCCTGAACAAGACATGCAGCACGAAACGGACGACGGAAGGTAAGAGCGGTTTCGGTGGCAACACACGGACCATGGCCGCGCACCTGAGCGGCGTTCGGTGTCGTCGTCAACAGATGGGCGGCGAAGAGACCAACGGACTCGGCGCGAGTGGGTACCCGATTACCCATCGCCTTTGGTGTGACTACGGCACCGACATCGTATCGAGCGATCAAGTGGTGCTCGACGGTGTGACCTACGAGGTGCTCGACGTGGACCCCGACATGGCAAGCGCCGGGCGATTCACGGTGATCATGATGCGGGAGGTGCGGTGATGGCTGTCTCCATCAAGACCAGTGTGGTGATGAAGAACAACAACACCAAGGCGGTGGTCTCTCGTATCAGCGGATTGACCACTAAGAAAATGGGGATCTTCGCCCAGGAGATCGCCCAGAAAGCACGGGACTACGCGCACCGGCAGAACTTCAAGGACAGCACGGGTGAACTCGCCAGCAAGATTGCTGCGCGTCGTGTGGGGCTGAAAACCTTTCGCATCGCAAGTAGCTCGGGCTACCTGTCGTATATCGAGCTTGGGACCCAGTACATCAAGGGCAAGCAGCCCGTGTTATGGCCTGCGTATCGATTCAGTAAGCGCCGTTTTCTTTCTCAAGGTAAATGGCTATGACCGATATCGAGACCATCACCTACCAGGTATTGACCCAGAGCGGCACGGCCCTGAACGGCCTCGTGGGGTCTCGTGTGGACTTTGCCGAGACGCCCGAGCGATTCCAGAACACCGAAGCGCGGCTCGTGTTTCGGCCGGAAGGTGGCGACGATTCGCTGTGGGGTTCCCCCGTGGCCGAGGCGAGCTTTCTGTTCGAGTGCTACGGCGGGAACGGTGAGGATCGCGGCTATGCAGGCTGCAAGGCCGTCTATGAGGCCCTTCGAGCGCTCTGGGTGGATGCGGCGAACGTGGCGGTTGATGATGGCGTTTTTATGAGCGGATTTATGGAACAGCGGGGCACCCCGGTGGTGCATCCCGAATTTGGTTTTCGTTACTACGTCGCCCGAATGGGTGGCCGATTCAGAGGAGCCTAAGCGATGGGCACAAACGCGAATGTAATCACGATTAAGCCACAAGGCATCTTCACCGCCGACGTGGCAACCGCCCTCCCGACGATTACCGGGACCAAGGGCAGCGCCATCACGATGACCGGCTGGGACGATCTCGGCTTCGTTGATGCCGAGGGAAGTGTCTCGATCACCTTCGGCAAGACGGTGCGCCTGGTGCGCCCCATGGGTTTCGAAGGGCCACTGAAGGGGATCGTCACGGAAAAGTCGGCCATGATCGAATTCAACGGTCTGGAAGAGACTGTCGAGGCGCTGGAACTGGCCCTCGGATTCGGCACCTTGGCGAGCAATGAAATCCCGGATGGCGGAACCGGCGAACTGGGCTATAAGGCGGTGGCTTTCGTCACCGACAACATCGTTTACCACTTCAAGAAGATGTCGAGCGCGGAAGACGTCAACAAGGTCGTGGATGATGCCGAGGAGGCGAAGATGCCCTTCAAACTCGGGGCCTTTGTCGAGGAAGCGGCCACGGCTGGCGAGCGGATGTGGAACATCCTTGAGCGGACGGCTGCGTAATGACTGAACCACGAACAGACGGCGAGATCATGGAGCGCGTAGTCCCGGGCGTTACGTCCATCACCCTGGGCGGCAAGGAATACCCCTTCCGCGAGATGGTCAACAAGCGCGCCCGGTCAATTCGTCGGGCTATTGCGGAGTACGACGTACAGCGTAAGCAGGTGCCTGGTGACTCCCCGGAACAGGCCGAGATTATGGACGTCATGCTCGACGCGATCATTTCGCAATGCAGCCCGGAAGTAGAAGCCGACTGGGAGCGAATCGAAGAGACGGCCACTGACGACGAACGCATGGCCGCGATGCTTGTGATCCACAAGGCGGTTGTCGCCCCTTTTGTGACTGTGGCGGACGCGCTGGGACCGACACAGGGGAACCGAAAGGCCCGGCGGACGTCGAAGAAGCCGTCACGGAAATCTACGACCTGATCTTGAGCCAGTACCCTGTGGGGCTGGCTGAACTGGAAGACGAGTGGACCCTCGGTATCACGATGCTGATGCTCCGCAAGATGACCAAGCGCCTTGAGGCAACGATGGGCAAGGCCAAGAAGAAAGACGGACCGAAGCCGATTACCGAAGCGGAATTGCTCAAGAGCGATTTCATGAAGGGCTGATGTGACTGCAAAAGCAGGCGACATAGTATTCGACATTACCGGCGACGATTCGAAGCTGCGTCAGACGCTCGGTAGTGCGGCCAACAACGCGATGCGTGCGGGTCAGGCTATCGGTGCGGCCATGACGGCGGCGGGCGCTGTGATCACGGGCTTTGCGGTTTCGAGCGTTCGGGACTACGCGGCAGTGGGTGACGAGATCCACAAGATGTCTAAGCGTACCGGCTTTTCTACCGAGAAGCTCAGCGAGTTGAGCCATGCCGCCGAATTGAGCGGGACGAATCTGGGAGCGGTGGAAAAGGCATCAAAGCGACTAGCCACGACCGTGTATGAAGCGGGACGGGGCACCGTGACGTATTCCGAGGCGCTTGGCGAGGTGGGTCTCACCTACGAGGATCTTGCCGGGCTGAAGCCAGAAGACCAGTTCATGCGCGTAGCGATGGCTATTGCGGACTTAGGCTCTGTTTCTGAGCAGTCCGCCGTTGCACAGAAGGTGTTTGGCCGGGCAGGGGCTGACTTGCTTCCAATGTTTGAAGGGGGGCGCGCAGGCATGGAGGAAATGGCGGCAGAGGCCCACCGGCTTGGCATTATCTTTAGCCAAGACGGGGCCAACTCGGCAGCCAAATACCAAGACACGATGCTTGGGCTACAGATGTCCCTTCGAAGCCTGAAATTCGACATCGCGGAGTCGCTCATCCCGACACTCACCGAACTAATGGCGAAGGTTACCGAAATCATGGTCACCTTTCGGCAGTGGCGCGACGAGAACGAACCCCTCGTCGATTCCATCATCAAGATGACCACTGTGGCAGGCGGAATAATGGTGGTGCTCGGGCCCCTGCTGGTGATGCTTCCCGGCATCGCGGTAGCCATCAAGGGGATTGCGGCGGCCTTTGTCTTTGTGGCTGCCACTGTCGGCGCGCCCGTGTCGGTAGTCGTGGCCGCGGTTGCTGCGCTTGGTGCGGCGGCCTACGGAATCTACAAGGAATGGGACTGGGTAAAGGGCCTCCTGATTGGCGTCTGGGAATCTATCGCGGCCGCCTTTGAGCTGATCTTTGCCCCGATTATCTACGCGTGGGAAAAGCTGCAAGGGATGGTGATGGACGCGAAGATCCAGGCGCAGCAGGCCCAGAGCCTCGTGGGTTCCGCCACCCAGGCGCAGTCCTCGGCACTCGTGGCCCCTGGTGGAACGTCGGCCGCCATGAGTCAGGCCCCCACGGGCGGCGGCGGTTTCCTCGGTGCGGGGAATATCACGATCAATGTCAATGGGGCTGGTGACCCCGGGGTCGTATCCCGAATGGTGGCCGATGCACTGCGCGGTGAGCTACGGGCGCGAGGGTTTGCGACGTGAGCGACAGCCTGACCTATA
>Ga0209578_10000609_pt1 | contig 41514 bp, 43 predicted proteins | sample tdAd472_FD_187127 | JGI IMG/M metagenome (GOLD analysis project Ga0209578, IMG submission 187127) | Marine sediment microbial communities from the Atlantic coast under amendment with organic carbon and nitrate - tdAd47.2 (SPAdes)... | ecosystem: Environmental > Aquatic > Marine > Coastal >...
ACGACATCAAGCGGACCCTCCGAGGCCTGGGCAAGAAGAACTAGCCCGATTGCCGGCGCCGGGCACTGCCCGAACGACGGCGCCGAGTGCCTCGGCGAGTGCCGCGCGGCCTGCCTCGGTCACGCGCAGATAGATTTTCCGCCGGTCTGTCTCGCCACGCTCGCGCGTAAGATATCCGGCACCTGCCAATCGCTCAACAATGCTGGTCACGGTCGGCTGGGCAAATTGCAAGGTTGACGCAATAATAGTCGGTGTGGTTTCTTCCAGCCGTTGCACCTCTTGCAAAATCAAGAGCTGGGAGGGGGTCATGCCTGTTGCTGTCGCCAGGCGACGCCCGGCACGATCCGCAGCGCGCAATATGCGCCTGAGCGCCCTGAGCGCAGCATTGGTCAATATCGTCTCCATGCCGCTCAACTAGCCGAAACCAGTTTTAATTCCAAATTCATTTAACTTCGACTAATGAAGTATTTTAGCAACAGCCCGCCGCCAAATAAGAGGAAGATCAGCGACAAACCCGCCCTCTGTGCTTGAAAAATACAGAAAGAACGGTTATGTCGCCACTCAAATCAGGTAAGGATCATGCCCAAGGGTGCATGTAAATCCTTCCATTAATGAAGTAATTTCCTCGTTATGAGGGTCAGGATCAGCTCATCATGTCTGCATTACAATCCGCACGCCAGAGTGGCGATGCGGTGACATTCCGCACACCAGAGGGCAAAGACGGGCCAAAGATCAGCACGCTGATTGCCAACAGCCCGCCGCTCGACCCGAATTCGGCTTATTGCAACCTCTTGCAATGTACGCATTTTGCAAATTACTGCATTGTGGCGGAACGCGATGGCAAAGTGGTTGGCTGGATTTCGGGCTATCGCCCGCCTGACGATCCTTCACGCTATTTTCTGTGGCAGGTAGCCATAGATGCATCTGCGCGCGGAGAAGGACTGGCCCGCAAAATGCTCGATATGTTGCTCGCGCGCGAATCCATGAAAGGCGTGACTCATCTCATCACCACTGTGACACGCGACAATGAGGCGTCATGGGGTCTGTTCCGCAGCTTCGCACGGCATCGTAATACGAAACTGAAGGAAAGCTTGCTCTTTGATCGCGATATGCATTTCGACGGCAAACATGACAGCGAATGGCAGGCCGAGATCGGCCCGCTGAACCAAATATATTCATAACCCTATAGTTGATCAGAAATGTTCAACAACAATGAAGATTGAAACAGGAGGACCTCCTACCATGAACACCACACCCAAACCGACCAGCAAGCGCCCTGACACTGCTATTTACGAGCGTCGCGAATCCCAGGTGCGCAGCTACGCCCGCGCCATGCCACGCGAATTCGCATCTGCGCAGGGCCCGTGGATCCATGACAGCAATGGTGGCCGCTATCTTGACTTCCTTGCGGGCTGCTCATCCCTCAACTATGGACATAACCACCCGGTGCTCAAAGCCGCGCTGCTCGAATATATCGAAAGCAATGGTATCACCCATGGCCTCGACATGCACACACAGGCGAAAACCGAATTTCTCGACACATTTGAGAATGTGATCCTGAAACCACGCGGCCTCGATTATCGGGCGATGTTCACTGGGCCGACCGGCACCAATGCCGTTGAAGCCGCGATCAAGCTGGCCCGCAAGGTAACTGGCCGTGAGACGGTGATTGCATTTACCAACGGCTTTCATGGCATGACGCTGGGTGCCCTTGCCTGCACCGGCAATGCTGGCAAGCGCAGTGGCGCAGGCGTGCCGCTCAACCATGTCGCGCATGAGCCTTTTGCCGGCTATTATGGCGCGGATGTCGACACCGCCGACCAACTTGAGCAACGCCTGTCCGATCCATCCAGCGGTCTTGATGAACCGGCAGCGATTCTGGTGGAAACCGTACAGGGCGAAGGCGGCCTCAATGCCGCATCGCCGGAATGGTTGAAGAAAATCGCCGACATCGCCAAACGTCATGGTGCGCTGATGATCGTGGACGATATTCAGGCGGGCTGCGGGCGCACCGGCGGCTTTTTCAGCTTTGAAGGCATGGGCTTTACACCTGACATCGTTACCTTGGCCAAGTCGCTCTCCGGCATGGGCCTGCCCTTCGCACTGACCCTGTTCCGCCCTGAACTGGATGTATGGGAGCCAGGTGAACATAATGGCACATTCCGGGGCAATAACCACGCTTTCGTCACCTCCAGCGCCATGCTGCGCGAATTCTGGAGCGACAGGAGCTTTGAGAATGACGTGAAACGCCGTGGCGACATATTGAGCAACAGGCTCGAAGCCATGGCAAAGAAGCATGGTCTTTCGACTCGCGGTCGCGGCATGATGCGCGGCATTGATGTCGGCTCAGGCGAGACCGCATCGGTCATCACGTCATCCGCTTTCGACCGTGGTCTTATCATCGAAACCAGCGGCGCACATGACGAGATTGTCAAGGTGCTGGCTCCGCTCACCATTGAGGATGATGTTTTGAGCATGGGACTCGACATATTGGAGAAATGTGTCGATGAAGCCTTTTCACCCGAGCTCTGTGAAGCTGCCGAATAAGAAAGAAAGACACTTATGCTGATCCGCAAACTGAGCGAAATCCGTGCCTCTGACAGCAATGTAAAATCCGAAGGCTGGGAAAGCGCCCGTATGCTCCTCAAAGGCGACGGCATGGGCTTTTCAATGCACGTCACCACGCTTTATGCGGGCGCGGAGCTGCATCTGCATTACCAGAACCACCTCGAAGCCGTGCTGGTGCTGAAAGGCAATGGCACGATCGAGGATCTGGGCACGGGCGAAACCCATGAGCTGCGCCCCGGCACGCTCTATGCGCTCAACGAGAATGACAAACATATATTGCGCCCGGAAACGGACATTCTCACGGCCTGCGTGTTCAACCCGCCGGTGACCGGGCAGGAAGTGCATGACGAGACAGGAGCCTATCCGGCAGACCCGGAGCTGGTAAAAGAAGGCGCAGGCAGCTAACACCCTGAATATCGGTAACAGGGAGAATTTGCTCACTCATGGTCATTGCCAGTTTTCTCTTCTTCCTCGCGCTCTTTGTCGCCGTGGGCCTTGCCTCTGTCTTTCGCGCACAAAAATCCCGTCATGATTATTATATCGCCAGTCGTTCGGTTGGGCCGCTATTGACGGGCCTGTCGGCTGTCGCGACCAATAATAGCGGCTATATGTTCATCGGCGTGATCGGTTACACCTATGCTGTCGGGCTGGCGGCAGTCTGGTTGATGATTGGTTGGATAGCAGGCGATTTTCTCGCTTCGCTCATCGTTCATCGTCGCCTGAGAGACGCAACAGAGCGCACAGGCGAAGCCTCCTTCGGCGCGGTCATCGCGCGTTGGACCGGCGTTGATATGCCCATATGGCGCCGCCTCGCCGCCATCATTACCATCCTCTTCCTCGGTTCTTATGCCGCCGCGCAAATTGCCGCGGGCGGCAAAGCCCTCAACGGTGTGCTCGGCTGGGAACAGACAACAGGCGCATGGATCGTTGCCGCAATGGTGCTGAGCTATTCGATTGCCGGCGGCATTCGCGCCTCGATCTGGACCGACGCGGTGCAAAGCATCGTTATGATCGTCGCGATGGCTTTGTTGGTCATCGCCGGTTTTTCGGCACTGGGCGGCTGGGAGCCAACGGTTTCTGCATGGCGCGCCATCCCTGATTTTTATGATCTTGTGCCGCCGGACCTCGTGCTACCCGGCATGGCGGGGCTGGCGCTCTTTGTCGTCGGCTGGTTGTTCGCAGGCCTCAGCGTAATCGGTCAGCCCCATATCATGGTGCGCTTCATGGCGCTTGATAGCCCGCGCAACATGGTCATCGCACGTGTCTATTATTATGGCTTCTTCATCGCCTTTTATATGCTGGCGACAGTGGCGGGCATGCTCGCACGACTGCATTTGCCCGAACTCGCCACGCTCGACCCGGAAATGGCGCTGCCTACCATGGCCGTAAAGCTGCTTTCGCCCTTCATGGTGGGCGTGATCCTTGCGGGCATTTTCGCTGCGACCATGTCCACGGCGGACTCGCTGGTGCTGAGCTGCTCGGCGGCCATCACCCATGATCTGCTGCCCGGCACCACTGAGAACCCGGTCATCCTCAAGCTGGCCACTGCAGCAGTCACCGCGCTGGCGCTGGGTATCGCCTTGACGGGCAGTGGCAGCGTATTCAGCCTCGTCATCCTCTCCTGGTCAACATTGGCGGTGGCCTTTGGCCCGCTCCTGCTGCTGCTCGCTTTCGGGCGACGCATACCGGAATGGGGCGCTGTGTTCACCATGGCGGTCGGCATATCTGTCGCGCTGGGCTGGCGCTGGGCCGGGCTGCATGGTGCGGTTTATGAAGGCATGCCGGGCATTATCGCCGGGCTGGTCGTCGGGCTCGCGCTGTCCCGTGCCAAAAGCACAAGTGCTTTTTCTGCCTGAGACCTTCATCGACCACGATTTGCCTCTGTTAGCACGCCATTGATACGCTGATTATACGATTTTGCGAATCGCTATCAGATTGACTCCTGTCCCTGTTGCTTTATTGCGCTGCGGCATAGGATTATCTGCTTTGACCGCCGGTTGATGCACGGGATGATTTTGGAACCAAGGCCTCGTCTACGCAGCCTTGCCGTCCTGACGCCCGGCCATCCTCCCCATCCGGCCCGGCTCAAGCCTTACTGCACGGAGAAGCACCACCATGACCGCTATCGGACAAGACACTTTGGGGACCCGCCAGACGCTCAGCGTTGGTGACAAAAAATACACTATTTATTCGCTCAAGAAAGCAGCGGAAAAACTCGGCGATGTTTCGCGCCTGCCTTTCTCGATGAAAGTGCTGCTCGAAAATATGCTGCGTTTCGAAGATGGTGGCTTTACGGTTTCCACAGGCGATGTTCAGGCTGTTATCGACTGGCAGAAAAACCCGGTCGCGCCGTCCAAGGAAATTCAATATCGCCCGGCCCGCGTGCTGCTGCAGGATTTCACCGGCGTTCCCTGCGTGGTTGACCTTGCCGCCATGCGTGACGCAATCTCGAAGCTGGGCGGCGACACATCGCGGATCAACCCGCAGGTTCCCGTCAATCTCGTGATCGATCACTCGGTCATGGTCGATGAATTTGGCCACCCCAAAGCCTTCGAACAGAATGTCGAGATCGAATATCAGCGCAACATGGAGCGTTATGACTTTTTGAAATGGGGCAGCAAGTCGCTCAACAATTTCTACGCCGTGCCTCCCGGCACCGGCATCTGTCATCAGGTGAACCTCGAAAATATCGCGCAGACGGTATGGACCAGCAAGGATGAGAACGGCGAAATGATCGCTTATCCTGATACCTGCGTTGGTACAGACAGCCACACCACCATGATCAACGGTCTTGGCGTTCTTGGCTGGGGCGTCGGCGGTATCGAAGCCGAAGCCGCAATGCTCGGCCAGCCGGTCTCGATGCTCATCCCCGAAGTTGTCGGCTTCAAGCTGACCGGGGCGCTACAGGAAGGCGTCACCGCCACCGACCTCGTGCTCACTGCGACGCAAATGCTCCGCGAGCATGGCGTGGTTGGCCGCTTTGTTGAATATTACGGCCCCGGCCTCGCTTCACTCACACTGGCAGACCGCGCGACGCTGGCGAACATGGCGCCGGAATATGGCGCGACATGCGGCTTCTTCGGCATTGACGACAAGACGCTCGACTATCTGCGCCTCACCGGCCGCGAAGAAGACCAGATCGCTCTGGTGGAAGCCTATGCCAGAGAGCAGGGCTTCTGGTCTGACCCTGATGGGCCTGAGCCGATATTCTCCTCAACGCTCAGCCTTGACGTATCAACAGTCGTGCCTTCCCTCGCTGGCCCCAAGCGCCCACAGGACAAGGTGAACCTCACCGAAGTGGACGACGTATTCAACGCTGATCTCGCGAACACATACAAGAAAAGCCAAGAGCGCGTCGCGGTTGAAGGCAAGGATTATGACATTGGCGATGGCGATGTGATGATCGCCGCGATCACCAGCTGCACCAACACGTCCAACCCCGGCGTCATGGTTGCTGCAGGCCTCGTTGCCAAGAAAGCCAACGAACTGGGCCTGAAACCCAAGCCATGGGTCAAGACATCACTGGCTCCCGGCAGCCAGGTCGTTACCGACTATTTCAACAAGGCTGGCCTGCAAGAGCATCTCGATGCCGTCGGCTTCGACCTTGTCGGCTATGGCTGCACCACCTGCATCGGCAACTCCGGCCCGCTCGCCGAGCCGGTCAGCAAGGCGATCCACGAGAATAATCTCGTGGCCGCCGCTGTAATCTCCGGCAACCGCAACTTTGAAGGCCGCGTATCGCCGGACGTGCGCGCCAACTTCCTCGCGTCTCCGCCGCTGGTCGTTGCCTATGCACTCAAGGGCACAGTGATCGAAGACTTCACCACCACCCCGATTGGCCAGAGCAAGGACGGTCAGGACGTGTTCCTCAAGGACATCTGGCCAACCAATGATGAAGTCTACACCACCATGACAGGCTGCATGGACCGCGCCATGTTCCAGGCCCGCTATGCTGACGTCTATAAGGGCGATGCGCATTGGCAGGCGATCAACGTCACCGGCTCGGAAACATACCAGTGGCGCGCCGGTAGCACCTATGTCGCCAACCCTCCCTATTTCGAGGGCATGGAAATGACCCCGGCGCCGCTTACCGACATCATCGAAGCCAAGCCGCTCGCTATCCTCGGTGACTCGATCACCACTGACCATATTTCTCCCGCCGGCAGCATCAAGGCCGACAGCCCGGCTGGCAAATGGCTGATGGAGCATCAGGTCGCCAAGGCCGACTTCAACAGCTATGGCGCGCGCCGTGGCCATCATGACGTCATGATGCGCGGCACTTTCGCCAATATCCGCATCAAGAACGAGATGGTGCCGGGCGTTGAAGGCGGCATGAGCCGCTATGATGGCGAAGTCTTGCCGATCTACGACGTGGCCATGAAGCATAAAGAAAATGGCACACCGCTGGTCGTCGTCGCGGGCAAGGAATATGGCACAGGCTCTTCGCGTGACTGGGCCGCCAAGGGCACAAACCTGCTGGGCGTCCGCGCCGTGATCGTCGAGAGCTTCGAGCGTATTCACCGCTCCAACCTCGTTGGCATGGGCGTGTTACCGCTGCAGTTCAAAGATGGTGACAGCCGCAGCTCGCTCGGCCTGACCGGTGATGACAGCTTCACGATCAAAGGCATTGCCAGCCTGCAGCCGCGTCAGGACGTTGAAGTGGAAGTCACCCGCCCGGATGGCTCGACCTTCAGCTTCACCGCCCTGTCCCGCATCGACACCGCCAATGAAATCGAATATTTCAACAATGGCGGCATCCTGCACTATGTGCTGCGGAAACTGGCTGCTTGATCTGACGCTTAATTCAGACAATTCAATGGCGGAGCAAGCGTTGGCCTGCTCCGCCATTTTCTTATGAGGGCCATATGACCGAAATTCTCATCGAAGCTGCCGGATGGCTGGGAGGCGGCCTCATATTATTGGGCTATATGCTGGTCTCGTCCGGTCGTTTGCAAGGCAAGTCCGTCACCTTCCAGATGCTCAACCTGATCGGTTCGCTCGGCTTTGTTATCAATGCCGCATGGCATGGTGCAATCCCCCCTATGGCGCTCAACGTCATCTGGTGCGCCATCGCACTTTATACGCTCGCGCAGATCAAATGGGCCAGAACGCTACCCCCACAGCAGGATGGTTGATTACCCCCATATGGCCAGTATAGCGCCTCGTAACCCGCCTGCCTTGATCTCGGTCAAATCAGCGCTTCAGCTGAATTTCATACAGTTTCGGCCATAATTTCCCTGTGACAAACAGCCGGTCCCGCACGGCATCATAGGCGATACCATTTAAAACTGCGTCATAATGGGACAGTTTTGTCCGCTTTGCGAGGCTGGAAAGATCGATCCAGTCGATCACAGCACCGCTTTTCGGGTCAATGCGCGCAATCCGGTTCGTCATCCAGACATTGGCGAGTATCTCGCCCTTCACATATTCCAGCTCATTGAGCAGGCGCACCGGCTGACCCTGCCATGTGACCTTGATATGTCCGGTTTCCTGATAGTTGACCGGATCGAGGAAACGTATCTGATCTGTGCCATCACTCATGATGAGGCGCTTGCCGTCCTGCGTCAGCCCCCAGCCCTCGCCGGAATAGCTCCATGTCGCCTTGTGCGCAAAACTCTTGCGATCCCACCGGAAGCCGGTGCGGGCGCGCCATGTGAACGAGATCAGGTCGCCGTCCCAATTGGTCATGCCCTCGCCAAAATAGGCCTTGTCCAGCGATATGGACCGCAGCACCTTGCCGTCTTTCAGGCGAACCTCGCGGATCTGCGAGCGCCCGCGCTGGCCGGTGCTTTCATAGAGCATCCCCTCAAGGAAGATCAGCCCCTGGGTAAACGCCCTGTTGTCATGCGGGTAGCTTTTGACCAGCGTCCAGTGCGTCTCTGCCTGCGCAGGCGACAGCGCAAAGGCAACAAACAGAGCAAGGGCGAGGAACCGGCTCACCCCTGCTCCTGTATCGCACTGGCCAGCCAAACGGGCAGTTCCAGCCCTGCCATATCCTCAACACGCAAATGATCGATAGCAAGACCAAGCTCCGGCAATGCCACACGCTGGCGCTTCGGGTCTGATTTTTCCAGCGGCACCACCACCAGCCGCCTGTTCACCTTGGCGCGATAATGCATGCGCGCGGTATTTTCCTGTCCGACATAGCAGCCCTTGGTATAATCAACGCCGTTCAGCTCTTCAGCATTAGCCTCCAGCCAGAGCGTCTGGTCGCTGCCCAGTTCCGCTATGCCTTCACACACATTGAGCGAGAGCCGATGGGCGCGAAACTCCGCGCTGACATCTCCTTCTGTAGCGGGCGCTACCCAACGATGTCCCAGCGCGGCAAGGCGCGGATCAACAGGCTCGTCCGGCGCCTTCCCAGGGGGTTCCAACGCCCAGTGCACCGCCAGCCCTTCCTCACGCGCAATCTCAACCTTGCGGCGCAAGCGATAGAGCGTCAGGCGGCGCGCCAGCACATCGGCCTGCGTCGCCTCGCAATCGATGAGCACATCATCGGCTTTTTCAGCCTCAGGGGCGGCCCATAGCATGAAATCAAACAGCGCCTTACCCTGCGGCGTCAGCAGGCCAGACCAGCGCGGCGCGCCTTGCGCCAACGTCAAAACATCCTGCGTGATCAGCCCTTGCAGGAACGGGCGCGCCTCTTCGCCGGAAATTCGGATGAGCGCGCGGTCTTTGAGGGTGGTACTTGTCATGCGCATTAGGTAGGACGGCAAAGTCCATTCGCCAAGGTGAGAATTATGTCAGCTGCTTTCGATCTGATCCTGAAAAACGGCACAGTCCACACGCCCGGCGGCCCGGCGCAGGCTGAAGTTGGCGTGCGCGACGGCAAAATTGTCGCCATTGGCAGCGCATTGGGCGATGCAGGCGAAACCATCGACTGCACCGGGCTGGATATATTGCCCGGCGTCATCGACTCACAGGTGCATTTTCGCGAGCCGGGACTCGAACATAAGGAAGATCTGGAGTCAGGCAGCCGTGCAGCGGTGCTGGGCGGCGTGACTGCCGTGTTCGAAATGCCCAACACCAACCCCAATACCGACACCAGCGACCGCATTGCCGACAAGCTCGCCCGTGCGCATCATCGCATGTGGTGCGACCATGCTTTTTATGTCGGCGCAACCGCGGACAATGCCGAAAAGCTGAAAGAGCTGGAGCGCATCCCCGGCACGGCCGGCGTAAAAATCTTCATGGGCGCATCTACCGGCAGCCTGCTGGTTGATGACGATGCTGCGCTCGCCCATGTGCTCGCCTCAGGCTATCGCCGCGTCGCCATTCATGCCGAAGACGAAGCGCGGATGAATGCGCGCAAAGGTCTGCGGGTCGAAAATGATCCCTCCTCTCATCCGGTCTGGCGCGACGATGAAAGCGCGATGCTCGCCACGCGCCGGATCATCGACCTTGCCCGCGCCGCCAGACGTCGCATCCATATCCTGCATATCACCACCCCCGCCGAGCTGGAATATATCGCGCAGCACAAGGACATCGCGACCTGCGAGATTACCCCGCAGCATATGACGCTGGCCGCTGAAGACGCCTATCCGCGCCTTGGCTCCTACGCGCAAATGAACCCGCCCATTCGCAGCGCCGCGCACCGTGATGGGCTGTGGCACTGGCTGGGTCAGGGCGTGCCCGATGTCATCGGCTCAGACCATGCACCGCATACCAAAGACGAGAAGGCCAAGCCTTACCCCGCCAGCCCCAGCGGCATGCCCGGCGTACAAACGCTTGTGCCGCTGTTCCTCGACCACATCGCGCAAGGTCGCCTGACGCTCCAGCGCTTTATCGAAATGACCAGCGCCGGGCCGCAACGGGTTTTCGGACTGGTCGGCAAGGGGCGCATTGCGCTGGGCTATGATGCAGACTTTACCATTGTTGACCTGAATAAACGCTGGGCAGTCGGGCCGGAATGGCTTGCTTCTCGCTGCGACTGGTCACCTTTTGAAGGCGATATGTTGACCGGCAAAGCGATTGGCACAATCATTCGCGGCAACCGCGTTATGTGGGAAGACACTCTCGCCAATAGCGCTGTCGGCGAGCCAGTGCGTTTCGAGACCACCGAATTTGCTGCTTGAAACAGACGAACAGTTTCGCCTAGCATCCTGCCCACAAAATAATGCAGGAGAATGATATGCGTCTGAAGGCGATAGCGGCGAGCTGCGCCGCTATGGTGCTATGCGCCAGCAATGCGGCTTATGCCCAGCAAGCAGCTGCCCCTGACAGCGGCGATACGGGCTGGATATTAACCGCTTCCGCGTTCGTCCTGCTGATGACATTACCCGGCCTTGGCCTGTTTTATGGCGGGCTGGTGCGCGCCCGCAACGCGCTCTCTGTTCTCATGCATTGCTTCGCCATTGCCTGCGCCGTGTCGCTGCTCTGGGCGGTGGTCGGCTACAGTCTTGTCTTTGGCGCTGGCTCCGGCTGGATAGGCGGGTTCGATATGGCATTTCTCGCCAATCTCGGCGTGGTGCGCGAGGGGCTGACCATACCCGAAACCGCCTTTGCGTTGTTCCAGATGACCTTTGCCGCAATCACCCCGGCGCTAATCGTCGGCGCTTTTGTCGAGCGTGTGCGCTTTGGCTGGGTCATGGGCTTTTCCATACTCTGGACCCTGATCGTCTATATCCCGGTTGCCCGTTGGATATGGGGTGGTGGCTGGCTCGCGGCCGATTTTGGCACGCTCGATTTTGCCGGTGGTATCGTTGTGCATACCACAGCAGGTGTCGCCGCGCTCATCATCGCTGTGCTGCTCGGCCCGCGCACCGGCTTCAACAAAACGCTGATGCTGCCTCATAGCCCAGCGCTCACCATGGTCGGTGCGGGGCTGCTCTGGGTCGGCTGGTATGGCTTTAACGGCGGCTCCGCACTCAGCGCAAGCGATGATGCCGCCAGTGCTATCCTCAACACTCATTTCGCTGCCAGCGCCGCCGCGCTCGTCTGGATCGCTATAGAAAGCTGGCGGATCGGCAAGCCAACCTCTGTAGGTCTCGTTACCGGGGCGATCGCCGGCCTTGCAACCGTAACTCCGGCAGCGGGCTTCATCGGCCCTGTTGGCGCAATCTTGCTGGGCGTATCGGGTGGTACGGCCTGCTTCGTTGCGGTGCAGATCGTCAAACAACAGATGAAAATCGATGATTCACTTGATGTCTTTGCAGTCCACGGCGTCGGCGGCATGCTCGGCTCGCTGCTGCTGCCCTTTTGCGTGCTCCCCATATTGGGTGGCCCCGGCTATGGCGAAGGCGCATCGCTGGTGAACCAGCTGGGCGCACAGGGACTTGGCATTATCGTGACCGTAATATGGACCGGCATCGGGACGCTCGTGGCCGCACTGGCAGTTGGGATGCTGTGGCCAATGCGGGTTGATGAAGAGGCCGAACGCGAGGGCCTTGACATTGCCAGCCATGGCGAACGCGGCTGGGAACTCGATTAAGAGAAATTAGGGTCAGTCCCCATTAATTGACCGGATTCACCAAAAACCAACAATAAATATTGCCATAAACAGCCGATTTCATCGTAAATTTGCTGTTTATGGCGATGATTTTGCCGTGCAGGCCATTTTACTTCACTGAACCGTAACCTTCTGTGCGTTATGGGGCTGTGTGGGTGAAGGGGCAGATTAGCAAAATCGGCCTCAGTCACATGATCTAAATTCGATGCATAGAAAGCATGATCAATGCGGCAAACTGATGTTATCAGTAAAATAAGTGAAATCATTACCCAGGCAGGCGTTGATGCTTCGCCGGAAAATTACGAAATCTGTCACAGATATGTGACCCGGTCAGACCTTTTGGTTTGCGCACAGTTCGAAAACGCATTGGCAAAATCCAAGCATATTGATGCCACTACTTTCCAGCGTATCAGAGATGCTGCCAACCCGGCGAACGGCGGAGTCGATATCGCCAGCCATATGGACAATCTGGACGAGCAGTTGACGGCGATCATGGGTGCAGCGGCAGCGGCAGCAGGCGATGCTGCCTCATATTCAGCATCCCTTTCTACCGGAGCAACCAGTCTTGATGCGCTCAACATCGGCCCTGACGCGGCGTCTATCATTAGCGACCTCATCGCACAAACACGAACCATGTCGCAGCGCAGCGCTTCCCTTGAAGAAAGCCTCGCCAATGCCAGCGCGGAATTATCAGTCGTGCGCAAGGACCTGGAGCAGGCGAAGGTAGAAGGCGATACAGACGCCCTCACGGCACTTCCTAACCGGCGCAGCTTCGATAATATGCTGGCTGAAGCCATTGCCGAAGCTGAGAAACTGAACCAGCCGCTCTCACTGGCGTTTGGCGATGTCGATCATTTCAAGAAATTCAACGATACATGGGGCCACAAGCTTGGTGACGAGGTTCTGCGCTATGTTGGCAGCACTCTGGTCAAACATTTCGGCAGTCTTGGAGCCCCGGCACGATTTGGCGGTGAAGAATTCGTCGTATTGCTGCCACAGCGCACCATGGCCGAAGCAGAAAAAATGTCGCAACGCTTTTGTGAACGGCTGGGCTCGCGTATCCTGAAGACCCGAACCGATGGCAAGGAAGTTGGCAAAATCACCATGTCTATCGGGATAGCAACGCTTCAACCCGGCGACACTCCAGCAACTTTTATCGAGCGCGCAGACGAAGCCATGTATGCCGCCAAGAACGCCGGACGCAATCAGGTCATGCGCGCTGCCGCCTGATGGTCGCAACAGCCCATGCCCACTCTATCAGGCCTGCTTTGGCTATATGAGACACCCCTCCAATGGCTAGGGTCATCTTCTGACTCTGATCAATGGGCCTTGACCCTAGCTGGGTCACAAGGGTCAGTACGGTTTATTCCTACAGCTCGGAGAGGCCCATTGAGAGATGCCAGTTAAGCTTATCTAAATCAAAAATGGATAGCGTCGCTACGGTTTCCTCGACCGTTTTGGGCATTCGCTATGGAATTTGTATCAGATATCGTTGACGTCGACCGTATCATTGCAGTCTATTCCAGACTGATAATGTTCGCTATAATATTCTTTGCTCTCGAGCAAATAAGGCCAGCGCAGCCAAATAAAAAATATATTCAAAATGACAATAAGGTCGAAATATTTTATCCGCTAATTCAGCAGATCATTACCAACCCACTAAGTTTGTTTGTCACAGCATACCTTACCGTTACACAACTGAATGGCATTCTGCCACATCAGATGTTCAGCAAGCAAATTGCTAACCTTCCCTATTGGGGCCAAGTGCTGGTTGGGCTGTTCGTCATAGACCTTGCGCTCTACATCAGGCACCGGTTTGTCCATCACTTCTGCTGGCCTTATCACGCGATACACCATAGCGCCAGGTATATGACCTGGATAACCAAGTTACGGCTACATCCGATAGACGCTGTCGTTATGGGAGTTATTAATACAATTGTATTGTATGTGATTGGCTTCGATTTCGAGACTATTTTTATAGCACAATATATAATGATGATCTGGAACTTTTTTGTGCATGCCAATACACGATTGGTATTTCCATCATTTTTCCATTACATCATTGGCAGCCCACACGTCCATAGATGGCACCATGCCACCGAAAAAGCAGCTGTGAACAAAAACTTCACTATCATGTTTTGCTTTATTGATGTGCTGTTCGGCACATTCTATGCGCCGCGCGACCGGTTGCCCAAAAGGCTGGGAATCGTCGATGATGGTCGGGTGCAGTTGCGAGATAATAGTTTTTCTCATCTAGCTTATCCGTTCCAGCGGCACTATCTCTTTCTCAAAGACGCCTGGGCTCAATTGAGTGAGAAGAAGCTGCAAAAGCCATCCGTGCGAGATTGATGAGGTTCAGGACTTATTAAATTGCTTGCATAGTGACCGATTGATATTGATTGAATGCGAACATTTTATTTATGTCGGCAATGAACGAACGGCAGAAATTGTTAAAGAAACACGAGAGGCATTAGCTGCCGATTAGCAGCTCCTTTCCTTTACCCCTCCATTTATGCGTCGATCATATCCTCGTCGACGGTCGCCGCATTATCCTGAATGAAAGCGAAACGGTGCGCCGGGTTGGTGCCCATCAGCCGGTCAACCAGATCGCGCACGCTGGCCTGCTCTTCATATTCCTGCGGCAGGGTGATGCGGATCATCCCGCGCGTTTTCGGGTCCATTGTTGTTTCGCGCAACTGCGCCGGGTTCATTTCGCCCAGCCCTTTGAAGCGCGAGACATCCACCTTCTTGCCCTTCAGCTCACCCGCCATAATCTCATCCTTATGCGCATCATCGCGCGCATAGACGCTCTTGCCGCCCGTGGTAAGGCGATAGAGAGGCGGCTGAGCGAGATAAAGATGCCCGCGCCGCACCAGCTCCGGCATTTCCTGAAAAAAGAAAGTCATCAGCAAAGTGGCAATATGCGCACCATCGACATCGGCGTCGGTCATGATGACGATGCGCTCATAGCGCAGCAGGTCGGGGTTGCAGTCCTTGCGCGTGCCGCAGCCGATAGCGAGGATGAGGTCGGCAATTTCGTTATTGGCAAGGATTTTTGCCGAGGTCGCAGACGCCACGTTGAGGATTTTACCGCGAATGGGCAAGATAGCCTGTGTCTTGCGGTTGCGCGCCTGTTTGGCACTGCCGCCTGCGCTGTCACCCTCGACAATGAAAATTTCCGTACCTGCCGGATCATCGCCGCTACAATCGGTGAGCTTGCCCGGCAGGCGCAGCTTGCGGCCAGACGTCGCCGTCTTGCGCTTCACTTCCTTTTCGGCCTTACGCGCCAGACGCTCGTCCATCCGGTCGATCACATAGCCGAGCAGCGCCTTGCCACGGTCCATATTGTCGCTGAGGAAATGGTCAAAATGATCGCGCACAGCCGCTTCCACCAGCTTGGTGGCTTCCACGCTGGTGAGGCGGTCCTTGGTCTGGCTCTGGAACTGCGGGTCGCGGATGAAGATGGAGAGCATCAGCTCGCATCCGGTCATCACATCTTCCGCCGTGATGTCCTTCGCCTTTTTGACACCCGCCAGATCGCCAAAGGCGCGAATGCCCTTCACCAGCGCAGCGCGCACCCCGGCCTCATGCGTGCCGCCATCAGGCGTCGGAATTGTGTTGCAATACCAGCTATAGCTGCCATCCGACCAGAGCGGCCAGGCTATCGCCCATTCGGCACGCCCCGCGGCTTCGCCTGCGAAGTCCTGCGTACCAGAGAAGAAATCTTTGGTCGCGCATTCCCGTGTGCCGATCTGCTCGCGCAGATGGTCGGCCAGGCCGCCGGGAAACTGGAACACGGCCTCGGCGGGCGTTTCATCGCTAATCAGCTCAGGCGCACATTTCCAGCGTATCTCAACACCCGCGAACAGATAGGCCTTGGAGCGCGCCAGCCTATGCAGCCGCGCAGGCTTGAACTGCATCGCACCGAAAATCTCGGTATCCGGTACGAAACTGACCGATGTACCGCGCCGATTGGGCGTCGAACCGATTTTTTCGAGCGGTGCCAGCGGAAGACCCTTGCTGAAACTCTGGCGGAACAGCTCCTTGTTGCGCGCCACCTCCACCGTCGTATCGACCGACAGTGCATTGACGACCGACACACCGACACCATGCAGGCCGCCCGATGTCGCATAGGCCTTGTCCGAAAATTTACCACCAGAGTGCAGCGTTGTGAGGATCACCTCCAAGGCCGACTTGTCCGGAAATTTCGGGTGCGGATCGACCGGGATGCCGCGGCCATTGTCCGTAATCGTCAGACGGTTGCCCGGTTCCAACGTCACCTCAATACGCGTGGCATGACCCGCAACGGCCTCGTCCATCGCATTATCGAGCACTTCACTAGCGAGATGGTGCAGCGCGCGCTCATCCGTTCCGCCAATATACATTCCGGGACGACGGCGCACAGGCTCCAGCCCTTCGAGCACCTCAATCGAGGAAGCGTCATACTCACCGGAGGATGTGGAAGGCGCGGCGGAACCGAAAAGATCGTCTGACATGATGACGCTATAGGGCCGGAGGAGTCTCCCGCGCAAGCCCGCTTGTCCGCCATTCATCTGGTGACAATATATGGCCGTGCTAAAATCAACCTGTCACAATATTAATTCGGACTATCGCCATTAATGGAACTTATCGATACCTATTGTTTTACACCTTTTCAGTATATATCGATAAAGGGAGTTATGAATGACTGGTATTTTTAAATTAGGCTCAGTAGCTATTGTTGCATTTTTATTATCAAACCCATCTTTTGCTCAAGATGAACCTGACATTAACAATGATTGGACTGGTCCTTATATTGGCGGCTCCTTAGGTTATGGGTGGCAGCCCAACACTGGTGGCGAGACGGGTGAAACCATAGTTTTTGATACAGATGGTGACGGAACCTTCGGCGATCCGGTGACCACTACCAGCGGCGCCAATGCTTTCAGCCCCGGTTTCTGCCGTGGCGCGACCAATCAACCTACTCCAGGCAGCTGCCGCGGAGATAATGATGGCCATGTCGGCTGGTCTGTACATGCCGGTTATGACTATCAGATGGGCAATTTTGTCTTAGGCGGTCTGGTTGAATATGGTCGCCATGTCGTGAGCAACAAAGTGACAGGGTTCAGTACGACCCCAGCCTTCTATTCGATGAACCGCCGTCTCAACTCAGATGGCGCAGTTCGTTTGCGTGCAGGCTATGCCCTGCCATCAAATACACTGATATATGGCACAGGCGGCCTTGCTTATGGCAAGTTCAAAAATTCGTTCTTCACCAGCAATGGCTATAACAGCTTCACCGAGGAGAATCGGAAGGAAGATGACTGGGGCTGGACGCTTGGTGGTGGTATCGAGCAGAAAGTCTCTGACAACTTCTCGATTGGCCTGCTATATAAATATACGCGCCTCACGCCCGATGATTATCGCGTAACGGCCGGTCAGGGTACACCACCTTCTGCGACCAACCCGTTTGTCATCACTCCGGCGGGAGAAACCGTGTTCAAACGCAGTAACGACGATTTCAATGTGCAGGACGTCCGCGTAACTGCAAGCTTTCGTTTCTAATTCCTCTCCCCCGGAGGAATATATGCGAGCAGGGGCCTTCAGCAATGAAGGCCCCTGCTTTCCGTTCAATGAGCAGTAAGCGCAGCAACCAGCGCCTTCACCTTCTTCTGCCGCCATTGCGGCGCAGGGGCGATGAGCCAATAGCCTTTGCTTTCTTGCACCGGTTCAGCCACTTGCCGCACCAGCCCGGCGTCCAGCGCGGGCTGCGCGAGCATCAGCGGTACATTGGCCCGGCCCAACCCTTTCGCCGCCGCCGCAATCGCCAGACCGCCATCGGCCACGCGCACGCTGCCATCATCGCAATCGACCATGCTGCCCGGCCATTCGATCCAGCCAGTCGCGCCGTCATTGGCTGCTTCAACCGTGACATAGAGCGGATCGCCAAGCGCCACACCTTCATGCTCGTCCGGCCCATCGGTCAGGGTTAATGCAAGGTCCAGATTGGCCTCGGTAAAATCAAGCGCCGTGTCGGCGGCAATCAGAGTGAAGCTAATCTCCGGGTTGGCACGGCCATAATCCGCCAAACGCGGCATCAGCCATGCATCGCTGATATCACGCGGGGCGGCAATAGCGAGCGCATTGCTCGACTGGCCAGACTGCATCTCCTGCACAGCTTCCTCAAACTTGAGAAACCCCTGCCGCAACGCATCAAGCGCGCCCTCTGTCTCTGGCGTCAGCTCCAGCCCCTTGGGTGTGCGGCGAAAGAGCACAACGCCGAGCATATCCTCCAGTGCACGTATCTGTTGTCCTACAGCTGCAGGCGTCACAGCAAGCTCATCAGCCGCGCGCGTAAAACTGAGGTGGCGCGCAGCAGCATCGAGCACACGCAAACCGTTCAAGGGCAAATGTGTGCGTTTCATCGGCCTGTCATTGCGCTTCTGCCGAAGCGACCAGAGCAAAGCGTGGAATAGCGACCCGCAGCATCCGTCCGTCAGACGCAACCATATTATAATGGCCTTCCATCACACCACTGGTGGTCGATAGCGGGCAACCCGAAACATAATCATAAGACCCACCGGGATGGATTACCGGCTGCTCGCCAACCACGCCTTCACCCTCGACATGATGCACCGTACCGCGTCCGTCAGTGATCGACCAGCGCCGCGACAAGAGCTGCACCGGCTCATCGCCCTCATTTTCAACGCGTACATGATACGCCCAGAACCAGCGCCCGCGGTCCGGCTCGGACTGCTCCGGCAAGAAGCCAACGGAAACGCGCACGATGATGTCATCGGTCACGGCGAAAAAGGGGAAGAGCGCCTTCATTTCAGGCAAAATCGACTAAAGACCCACCTTCGTCAATGCCTGATCGAGGTCCGCGATCAAATCTTCTGCATCTTCCAGCCCGACATTGATACGCAACATACCCTCAACCACGCCCATATCCTCGCGTACTTCCGGGCCAACGCCATGATGGGTGGTCGAAGCCGGATGCGTCATCAGGCTGCGGCTATCACCGATATTATTGGAAATATCGATCAGCTCCAGCGCATTGAGCAGCCCATGCGCAGCCTCCCGACCGCCATCGACAATGAAGGAAAAAATCGGGCCACAGGCTTTCATCTGCTGCATCGCAAGCGCATGTTGCGGATGGCTGGGCAAGCCCGGATGCAGTATCTTCGCTACGCGGCCTTCCATAAATTTGCCAACAGCCAGCGCGTTTTCGGACTGGCGCTGCGCACGCAGATCGAGCGTTTCCAGGCCCTTTAATACCACCCATGCATTAAAAGCTGACAGCGTCGGCCCGGTGTTGCGCTGAAACGGCATCAACGTCTTTTCGATAAATTCCTCGCTGCCGCAAATGGCGCCCGCCAATACGCGCCCCTGCCCATCCATCAATTTGGTTGCGCTATAGGCTACAATGTCCGCGCCAAAGTCCATTGGCCGCTGCAACGCAGGCGTGGCAAAAGCATTGTCCACCACCGTGGTGATGCCGCGCGACTTGGCAAGACCGCAGACATAGGCGAGATCCACCACATCCATGGTCGGATTGGCAGGTGTTTCGAAGAAAAATACTTTGGTATTGGGACGAATCGCCTTTTCCCATTCCTCATTGTTCGACGCATCAATCGCGGTCGTCTCGATGCCGAATTTGGGCAGAAGATTATCCACCAGCCAGCGACACGACCCAAAAGCCGCCTTGGCCGCAACGACATGATCGCCTGTCTTGAGCTGACAGAGCAGAGCCGCCGTCATCGCCGCCATCCCGGTCGCCTGCGCACGGCAGGCTTCGGAACCTTCGAGCAAGGCGATGCGCTCTTCGAGCATCTGCACCGTGGGGTTTTGCAGGCGGGAATAAGTCATCCCCTGCTCTTCCTCAGCGAAACGCGCGGCGACCGTCTGCGCGTCGTCATAGCAATAGCCGGACGTCATAAAGATTGCCTCGGACGTCTCGCCATGTTCGCTGCGCCATGTACCACCACGGATAGCCTGCGTTGCGGGCTTCCACTTGGAAGTGATAGCGCGATTTTGCCCTGTAGTGCGTTTCATATTCTTATTCCGCTATCTTGATCCGTTCGCGTCGAACGATGAGAATTTACAAAACCGCCAGCACCGCATCACCCATTTCACTGGTGCTCATGCTGCCGCCAAGGTCCGGTCCGCGCGCGCCATTTTCGAGCGCTTTGGCCACCGCCGCCTCGATCCGGTCTGCCGGCTCAGGCATATCGAACGAGAAGCGCAACATCATTGCGGCGGATAACATCATCGCCAGCGGGTTCGCTTTGCCCTGCCCGGCAATATCGGGCGCGCTGCCATGGATCGGCTCATAGAGCCCCTGCTTGCTTGCATTAAGCGTGGCAGACGCCAGCATGCCAATAGAGCCGACACACATGCTCGCCTGATCCGAGAGAATATCGCCAAACATATTGCCGGTCACGACCACATCGAACTGGCCCGGATTGCGCACCAGCTGCATCGCGGCATTGTCCACATACATATGGCTCAGCTCAACATCGGGATAGTCCGCCGAAACCTCGATCATCACATCGCGCCAGAGCTGGCTGGTTTCCAGCACGTTCGCCTTGTCCACCGAACACAGCTTCTTGCGCCGCGCCTGCGCCGCTTGAAAACCGCTATGCGCGATGCGACGCACCTCGTCTTCATCATAGGACATGATGTCATAGCCTTCGCGCTTGCCGTCTGCCGTCTTGCGCATGCCCTTTTCGCCGAAATACACATCGCCATTGGTTTCACGCACAATCAGCAGATCGATAGCGCCAGCCACCTCCGGCTTGAGCGCAGAGGCATCGACAAGCTGCGGGAAGACCTTGGCCGGCCGCAGGTTCGAGAAAAGCGTCAATTCCTTGCGCAGCCCGAGAATCGCCTGCTCCGGGCGCAAATGCCGCTCCAGATGGTCACAATCAAAATCACCAACCGCGCCAAAAAGGATAGCGTCTGCGCGCTTGGCCAGCTCCAGCGTTTCCGGGGGAAGCGGATGGCCCACAGCCTTATAGGCAGCGCCGCCAACAAGGCCTTCCTCATAGCGGATGCCCTCCAGCTCCAGCGCATCCAGTACACGGCGCGCCTGCACCATAATCTCCGGCCCGATGCCATCACCCGCACATATTGCTACCAGCTTGCTCAATTTTGACTCCGCACTTTACTCTTCTGTGTTCTGCGCCGCTTTACTGGCGCATATGACCTTTAGGCAACTGCTCTTTTCAGCCGGTCGATCAGGCGGTCCCGGCTGGCGAGCACATCTGCGCGCTGTTCGACCAATATAGACCGTTCCAGAAAATAGCGCGTGAGCGCGAAGCCCTGTATTATGTCCGGCCATTCCGCCTGCATGCTCCGGTCTCGCAGAAAAGCCGGGAGCGGTAATAATTTCGCTTCATAGCCCTGCGCGCCTGCCATACTCACCCCGCTGCCCGTGCGCGGCGACACATAAGCGAGCGTCTCCGCCCCCGCTCCGGTTGCAGCACATGCAGACAGATCCAGCCCGAAGCCCAGCTCAGAAAGCATCAGCAGTTCATAGCGCGCCAGCGCCACCGCCCAACCCCGCGCAGCAGGCGCCGTCTCAATCGCATCCAGCACGGCTCCCATCGCGTCATGAAGCGCAGGATAGCTATTCTCTTCTGGCAGCGAAACGGCGGTGAGCGCGCAGGTCCAGTCGATGGCCGCAGCAGGCAAAGGCTCAGCAAGAATAGGCGCAAGGCTGTGAGACAGTTCCAGCGTAAGCGAGGCCAGTTGCTCATCCGTGCGTGCGCGATATTCCGCCTGCACCCGGTTGCCCGGCACCAGCACCGGACGCATTGTGCGAGACCGCCCACCGCGCACATAACCTGCCATCAGCCCATGATCCGGTGTAAGCGCCCGCACCACAGCGCCATGCTCGCCATGAGCGCGCACCGAGCAGATGATAGCGGATGTTGTCAGACTGGCCATGCCGACCCTTGTTTAAAGTGGCCAGCTTATAGAGGATGCGCTCCCGTGCTACCAGCCCGCACTCAGGAACCGGCAGGCTCTCTCTCTACCGCAAGCAGGGTAACGCCTTCATATTTGGAATCATGAGCGTCGAACACTGTCATATCCGGCGTAAATATCCGGTCTGTCAGCGCCAGATCTTTCAATCCATCCAGCTTGAACATGCCGAGCTTCACCTCTTTGGGCGGTTGGCCATCGCGTTCAATGGTGGTGGCGTCAATATGCAGCGCATCGTGACGCGTATAGAGAATATGCGGTGCCAGCGTCACCGTCATACGGTTATAGGTCGCTGTAACAGCTTTATGCAGCGCAACCGCTTCAAACATGAGCATTTTGGTATCCATGCGCGCCTGCATAACAGACATAGTTGAGTTTTCAATAATTTTGCCGCGTCGCAGCATATTCCGTCTACTTCGCTTCAGAACCCTTGATCTGCCGGATTTCCGCCAGCTTGCCCCGCAGGATATCCAGCGTATCGCGCTCTTGCTGGCTCAGGTCCTCCATCGGCATATGGTTCATCAGCACCTCCAGTGCATCGCCCATCCAGCCCAGTTGTCGGCCATAGCTGCCCACTGTGTTGAGAATGTCCTGCTCCACCTCCGGGCGCGGGGTAATGCCAAGGTCAATATTGATCAACCCGATCTGCGCGCCTTGATTATAGAAATTCCACGGGTTGATCGACTGCCATAATTTTTCAGGCGCGAGCGAAAATTGCATGGATTTCATCGTCGTCACGGCTTTGATCCTTTCATTTACGTGCACAGAATTCCATTATATCATGGGCACTCAACCTTCCGGGTGAAAATAATCATAGACCATCTGCGCCACCTTTTCGGATACGCCAGGCGTGCGCTGAAGATCTTCGAGACGCGCATCCTTGACTGTTTTTGCCGTACCAAAATGCATGAGCAGCGCTTTTTTGCGCGCGGGGCCAATGCCGGGCACTTCATCGAGCGATGAGGTCGTGATCGCCTTGCTGCGCTTGCCCCGGTGCGCGCCGATGGCAAAGCGGTGCACCTCATCGCGCAACCGCTGGAGATAGAACAGCAGCGGGTCATTGACCGGCAGCATGATCTCTCGGCCATTAAGCAGATGAAACACTTCTCGCCCGTCACGGCCATGATGCGGCCCCTTGGCGATGCCGACCAGCGGCACATCATCCACGCCCATTTCCTCCAGCATCTTGCGCGCAGCCGAAAGCTGGCCTTTGCCACCGTCGATCAGCACAAGGTCCGGCCATTCGCTCTTGTGATCATCCTCGCGTTCGCCCTGCACTTCTTCATTCACCAAAGCGCCAAAGCGCCGCTCAAACACCTCGCGCATCATCGCAAAATCATCTCCCGGCTGCGTATCCGGGTTTTTGATGTTGAACTTGCGATAGGCGTTTTTGCGAAAGCCCTCCGGCCCTGCGACCACCATAGCGCCGAGCGCATGGGCGCCCTGAATATGGCTATTGTCATATATCTCGATCCGCTCTGGCGGCTCCTCCAGCCCGAATAATTCGGCCAAACCACCCAGCAGCTTCGCCTGACTGCTGCTTTCCGCCTGACGCCGCTCCAGTGCTTCCTGCGCATTACGCCGCGCCTGCTCGATCAGCTTCACCTTCGGCCCGCGTTGCGGCGCTTCGATGCGCACCCGACGCCCGGCCTTGCTGCCCAGAGCCTCTTCCAGCAACCCGGCCTCTTCCAGCTTGCGGTCCAGCAATATCACCGGCTGCGGCGGCACATCCTCATAAAACTGCGTGATGAAGCTGGCGAGCACCTCGGCCTCCTCCACCTCATTGGTGTGCACCGGGAAGATCGAATGGCTACCGCAATTCTGCCCGCCGCGAATGAAGAAGGCCTGTATGCACATCGCCCCACCGTGCGCGGCCAGCGCAAAGACATCGGCATCTTCCAGTCCTTGTCCGTTGATCGCCTGCGCCGTCTGCACAAAGGTCAGCGCTTTCAGCCGGTCACGGAACACCGCCGCCAGCTCATAATCCATCGCCTCGGATGCATCCTGCATCGCCTGCGCCAGCTTGGACTGCACCCCGCTGCCCTTGCCAGAAAGAAACGCCTCGGCATCGGCCACCAGCTCGGCATAGCCTGCCTCATCAATTCGCCCGACACAGGGGGCAGAGCAGCGTTTGATTTGATAGAGCAAACAGGGCCGAGAGCGATTGTTGAAGAAGCTGTCGGTGCAGCTTCGCAACAGGAACAGCTTCTGCATCGCGTTCAGCGTGCGGTTGACCGCTCCGCCGCTGGCATAAGGCCCGAAATAGCGCCCCTTGGCCTTGCGCGCCCCGCGATGCTTCTGGATACGCGGAAAGTCATGGTCGTGGCGCATCAGGATGAAGGGGAAGCTTTTGTCGTCACGCAGCAGCACATTATAGGGCGGGCGATAGCGCTTGATGAGCTGCGCTTCGAGCAATAGCGCCTCGGCCTCGGTCGTCGTCGTGACGATAACCATCGAGCGCGTCTGCGACACCATGCGCTGCAACCGCTTGGTCAGGCGCATGACCTGCGTATAATTGGTTACACGGTTTTTGAGCGCTTTCGCCTTGCCGACATAGAGCACATCACCGCGCGCATCACACATGCGATAGACGCCGGGCTGCAGCGTGAGTGTCTTCACCGTCGAGCGGACTGCTTCGACGCCTGCCTCAATATCCGGCTGCCCGATACCGCGCAGCGCATAAGCGGCTTTCTCTTCGTTGAAGCGATCAGGGATTTCGGGCGGTTGCATGATCTAAATGTAGGGAGTGAAACCCTGGTTGGCGAGTAGAAGCGGGCATTTCATGGCTATCATATAATCAGGAGCCACACTGCTGCACCTAAGCAGGAAGTCGCTGCCACCAGCGCCCATGTCAAAACCCGTATGCGCACCGGTCTTAACACCGCAACTTTATGAGCCTCTATGCGCTCAATCATAGCGCATGTTCTGCGCTGCGCTGACAGGAATATGAAAATGGCGATGATCAGGAAAAGAGTCGCGATCGCCTTTGCTACCCATGCAGGTTCTACGGAACGAAACAGCGCATTGAAGCCCAGAGCCAGACCAACCGATGCCATACCAGTGCGCACCCAACCGGCAAAACTTCGTTCATGGGATAAAACTGTTCGATCTTCGGCTAAATCTGTACGCTCCTGCGCCAGCTCGCTCTTATCTTCCTCGGCCATGACGCCCATGCTCTAGCAGAGCGCGCACAGAGTCAATCACAGGCGCTGAAGCATATAAAAAGGGCGCCGCAACAAATGCAGCGCCCTTCAATAATCCGGTACAGCAAAAGCTTAGTTAATCGTGCTCAGGCCTTTGATTGTGCCATCGACCATAGCTTTGTCAGCTGCACTATCGTGCTTCTCTGCAATCAGCGCAGCCGCCGCGCCAGTGGCAGCGCTTACCGCTTTGGCGCGAATGTCAGCAATCGCCGTGCGCTCAGCAGCAGCGATCTTGTCTTCGGCCATTTTCTGGCGACGCTTGACGAGAGCCTGTGTGCTCACTTTGGCCTCTGCTACAAGCTGGGTTGCTTCTTCCTCGGCGCGAGCGCGCAGGGCCGCAGCGTCTTTCTCGGCACCAGCAAGCTTGGCCTGATATTCTGCCTTCAGCGCTTCGGCTTCAGCGCGCAGCTTGGAGGCTTCGTCGAGCTGGCTGCGGATGCTGTCAATCTGACCATCGAGCGCCTTGCCGATCAGTGCAGGCACTTTTTTCCACACCAACACGGCCATGAACACAGCCATAGCAATGCTGACAATCACGGTAGCATCAAATACGCCACCAATGGATGGGGTAGCATGATGCTCTGCCGGACCGCCATGGGCCTCGGTAGCGGCATGTACATCGCCCTGAAGGTCTTGCACGCTGGCAGCATGTTCGAGATTTTCTGCTACCGGCTCCGAACCGGGGTTCATCGTCTCATGATCAGCCATTGAGAGCCGCCTTCACTGCTTTCTTGGCGGCAGCGGCCGTAACCTTGCCGCCGGAAATCTTCACAACCATATCCTGTGCAGCCTCGGCTGCCACTGCTTCAATCTCGGTAAGTGCAGACACAGAAGCCGCATGAATGGCTTCCTCCGCATCAGCGACCTTGGCAGCAATCTTCTTGTCTGCGGTCGCCACCTGCTTTTCGGCGGATACAGCGGCCTTGGCCTTGGCCTTGGCAACCACATCCTGTGCAGCGGCACGTGCCTCATTTTCACGGACGCGGTGCTCTTCCTCAAGCTCGTCTGCACGGCCAAAAGCCGCTTTCGCACGGGCTAGGTCCTCGGCGATCCTGGCATCACGCGTCTCGATCGTCGACTGGACCTTGGGCACCATGCCCAGACCAATGATGAAAAACACAAAGCCGAACGTCAGCAGCAACCAGAAAATCTGGGAACTGTATGTCGCGGCCAATTGGGCTATCTGAGGCATTGCACCCGTCCCGTTAATTCAAAAAATCATAGCGCGGGTGGACGCTCACCGCCCGCCCCGCGCGCATAATATGTGTCGTTGCTTATGCGACGAAGATCAGGATCATCGACACAACGAACGCCAGCAGGCCGAGAAGCTCGGCAGCGGCGAAGCCGATGAACAAACGGCCCTGCTGGCCATCGGCAGCGGACGGATTACGCAGTGCGCTCTCAAGGAACGAACCGAAGACGTTGCCTACGCCAAGGGCAGCCATGCCCGCACCAATAGCAGCCAGACCAGCACCGATGAGCTTTGCAGCTTCTGCGTCCATAATGATAACTCCTTTTCTAGAAACCTGTAACATGTGGGTTGATAACTCAGTGAAGATGCTCAGCGTCGTTGATGTAGAGTGACGTAAGCAGTGCGAAAACATAAGCCTGAATGACCGCGACCAGCATTTCCAGCGCGCTGATACCGATCATCAATACAAAGCTGGGGATACCGACCATCGCGCCAAAGCCAAGGCCCGCATTGGTCGAATTGATAACAAAGCCAGCCAGCACCTTGAGCAGAACGTGGCCAGCCGTCATTGCAACGAACAGTCGCAGACCAAGCGAGAAAGGACGCACCAGAAACGATACCAGCTCAATCGGGAAGATCACCGGGATCATCGGCAGCGGCGTGCCATGCGGCACGAACAGCGAGAAGAAATGCAGCCCATGTTTCCAGAAGCCGACGATCAGCACGATCGAGAAGCTCAGTATAGCCAGTACGCCGGTTACGGTGAAATGGCTGGTGAAGGTGAATGGGTGCAGGCCGAAAATGCCAATGGGCATCAGGCCGAGAAGATTGGCCAGCAGGATGAACATGAACAGCGAGAAAACATAGGGCACATATTTCTTGCCCGCCTCGCCCGCATTTTCGAGCAGCAGCTTGTTGATGAAGCCGGTGAAATATTCCACCGCCATCTGCCAGCGACCGGGCACGAGCTGGCGCTTCATACCACCTGCTACAAACACCCAGAGCAGCACTGCGGTGATGACCATCCACAACGCACTGTTGGTGAAGGCAATATTATACCCACCCAGCGACAGATTATCAGTACCGAACATCGGCTCGATCTGAAACTGGTGCATCGGGTCAATTTTACCGGATTCTGCCACGCTTTGCCCCTAAGAACTCAAAATATCCACCTGCGACGAAAGCGCCCTCATTCCTTCGGGCGCTGCATCGAAATTCTGTATATATTCCTGAAGGCCACAATAATCCCCAGAAAGAGGAAAACCAGCAGGAGCCAGGGCTGCGTGCCGAGGAAGCGGTCAAGGACCCAACCCACCAGCGCGCCACCAGCAAGACCACCAATCAGTTCAGCCAATACACGATTGCCAAGGCGGGTGTTTTTATCCGCCTGCTCATCGCGCTGACCAGTCCTGACCCGCTCAATCTGCTCCACCCGCTCGATTCGTTTTTCGAGCGACGTGATGCGCGGATCTTCGCCAACAGGGTCTTGCCCGGGTTCAGTTTCTGTCATTCCTGCCTCCTATCCCATAATATAGTCATGGGAAAGACACGCATGAACAGCGAAACTTGCACCCGTCAAGGCGCGGCCCGTTTAGAAAGGGGAAAGGTTCAAGTCAACCGCGCTTATACGCTGGAGCCGCACAAGATGCTGCAAGCGCGAAAAAAGCGTGGCAATCTGGCTTCTTATTGCGCGTTGGCACAATAAGACGGCAAGGCGACAGGCCCGCTGCCCTTGGTCTGCCATGGGCCATTGCCAATACGATAAGCCTGCCCGGCTTTTACCCGATTGGCCAAAGTCTGACATCCGGTCGCTGCTGCCATATCCGCAACGGTCACACCGCGCTTGGCCGCAAGGTCGGTATATGCGGCACGGCGCTTGATGTTGATCGCCTCTACTTCGGAGCGCACAGCCGCGCTCACCGAGCCTGCAATGCCAAGATAGCCATCGGCCTGCTCACCAACAGCGCCAGCGCTCATGGCCTGCGCCACGGCCCCCTGCGCGCGCGCGGGCATGGAAAGGGTGAGGCCAGTGCCGATAACGCCAAGGGCGGCTGCGGCGGCGATAATATATGTTTTACGTGTCATTCTGGGAATAACTCCGGGTTATTTTCAATCAAATCCTGCGCGTCTTTCTGGAGGCGCACAACCACTTCCTGTTGCACTTTTACATTGAGGTTAATCTCGATCGGCTTTTCCGGCGCTTTCACAGTAATGCACCCCGAAAGCAGTCCCAACCCTAAAATACCAACAAACATGCCGGAAAAGCTCCGGTTTTTGCCAATCACCTCATTATAATTCGTCATTTTCTCTCCCCTGATGGCATAATCTCGCTTTCGCTTGGCTGAACGGCAAGCCTGTTTTCTTCCGCTGGTGCATATTGACTGCCCAAATGCTGACGAATCAGCAGGCTGGGGTCGGTAAAAGATTGCGCAGTATTCATTAAACCACGGAAAGGCGCCTCGATCGTGATGTTGAAAATAAAGGGCAATCCAAGAAACTGGCGCGAGATCACTTTCGGCACGGTCGACAATTCACCACGGTTGACACCATTAAACGTCACTTTTGTAACGATTTCGCCGTCAATAGCGCCATCCATCAATATGGTGAGGCATTTATACTGGAGGTCCTTGAGCGCATCAAAGGCCATTCTACCCATACGCCCGAGATTCTCATTCGATACCTGCCCAATATAAGAAAGGTTACCAGCCTGTCGGTTCGGATCACACGGAATGTCCAACGTCTTCACATTATCGATGATCAGTGGCGGCATACCTTGTTGCCGCGCATTTAATATACCACCGACAATCTGCCCTCCAGTCGAATCAAAGACCATAGGCAACAAGCCATCGAAGGTTCCCGTCGCCGAGATATTATCCAGCTCCAGCGTCTGAATAAATGCGCCAGCCTGCAGCCCCACAACGCGGAAGGTGAGCTTGCGTGCAGTGTCAGCGCTCATATCCAGTATGCTGGGCAACAGAGTCAGGTCACCGCCAGCAAACAGCCACTGCCCGCTCTCTATCGCCACGCGCTGATCCGGCAGCAATGCGTACCGAATCACACCATCGCGTACCTCAATGCCCGGATTGACGCTGGCAAGGCGCACTTCCTGCCCCGGCGCAGAAACCAGCCCGATAAGGTCCGTGAAGTGCACCTTGGTCGAAAGCCCCTGCACCGGGCCAAATGCCGCAGCAAGATCCATGCCCTGGGTCGCAAAGTCACCACTGCTTGTGACTGTGCCCGGCGTCCAGTCAATCACCCCCGCGCCATTGATCGTGCCAAAGACATTGGCGACCACGCCGAGCGCCAGATGGGTCACTTCATCAGGCTGAAGCTGCTTATCAAATTTCAAGCCATCCACCAGCAGGTCTGCATGACCAATGCCATTATCAAGATTGTGACGGATTCTTACATTAGCGACCTTCCGCTGGCGTCCCGGCAAGCGCAAATGCCCACCAGCGTCGATCCGGCCATTGGCCAGCTTCAACCGGAAGTCAGGCGATTCAAGCGGATTGAACCGGTCGGGCGTGGCGTCATCATGAACGATGATCGAGCCATCCACCTCCAGCACGCCATTGGTGAAGGCCCAGCCCGCTTTGCCATCCCGCACCAACAAAGGCACTGTGCCAATACGTGCTTCTATGCCGCTCGCCTCTCCGCCTAGGCCAGCGCGCAATACGCCGCCTGTCATAATATCCGCCAAAAGCAATACCGGCGCGCTGGTACCGCCCAGATGCAATTTCGCGTCGGAAAGTATGAATGCACCATCGCCAAGACCATAGTGCGCAGCACTCGCTGACAGGCGCATCCGTGTATCGCCCAGCCTTCCTTCAAGCTTCGGCGCATCAAGGCGCGCACCACCTGTCATGCGTCCATTACGCAAGACCAACAGCCCGCCATCCATCGGGCAGAGGCGCAGACTATTGCCGCCCAGCGCCAGCGAGCCAGCCTTCATCCCGGCAAAACGCACCAAGGTACAGCTCGGATTCAGCGCAAAGCCGCCGCGCCCATCAAGCTGCGCTTCAACGGGCAGCTCCAGCCCGCGCAATTGACCATCAGGTAGCGGACCATCAAGGCGAAGCTTGGTGGTGATTCGTGTAGCTCCACCAGATTGCGCAATAAAGCGGACCGTATCCCCTTCCAGCCGCGCGCCTTGCGCCGCATAGGGGAGTATATCCATCTGCCCGGAAAGCCCACCGCCCTCGCTTTGTTGCAAGCGTAATGCCATTTCCGGCAGATCACCACCACGGCTGGTTATACCACCTTGCATCGCCCAACGCCCGTCAGCGAGCGACATATCGAAGCTGCCGCCCTGCCCAAACGCGATCTGACTCCCGCGCGCGCCAGCCCATTCGAGCGAGGACAAGCGAAGATGCATGCCACCGCCTGCTTCCTGTCGCACAGCATATTGGCTACGCAACCGACTATCCGATTGCAGCGCACCAAGCCCGCTCACCAGCTTTTTCACCAGCGGGCCAACCGGCGTAGCAGCACTGGCCTGAACCATGTTCTGCATGGCGCGCATGTCCAGAACCTGTACATCCTGCACATCAAGCTGCCCGTCGGCCTTCAGCGCACCGTCTCGGGTCCAGGTCCAGCGGGTATCAACACTCCCCTGCCCGGAGCGCATATCGTTATATCCCAGCCCAGCCATGCGCACATCCGCTTCCCCCTGCATTGCTTCGACTGATCCATCAAACTGCACATCAAGGGTCGGGCCGGCCAAAGTCACGCCCTGTGCGCGCAAGGCCTCTGCACCACCGCTAATGCGTCCTTTCACAGTGTCAAAACGGGCAGACAGGCTGATGTCAGACTGCACGGCAAACTTCGCCATCCCTATTGTGCCATTGTCACAGCGCACAGCATCCATACGCAGCGGCCCGGAAAGGCGCGGCGTGCCGCCTCTGGTGCTGATATCGAGATAAGCGCTGACCTGCGGCGCGGAACAGCCTGCGATAGCGACATTGCGCATGAGCGCCCCTGCCTTGCCAGCAAAACCGGACCGCATATTGCCCGTACCACGCATGGACAGACCAACCGGCCCGGCGGCTGTCTCCAGCCGCATGCGCGCATCCTGTAGCGCCACATCAATATCCGGCAGCTCGAAAGATGCAGTCGAATCCGGATCACGAAACTTGTCCAGTTCACCAAGGCTCAACCCTGCCTCATCCACCCGGCCATATATTCTTACACCGCGCGCACGGATCGCGCCGATACGTGGAATGATGCTGCCATAGGCTAGATCGACCTCAACCGAGCGGGCTGTCAGATCAGGACGCTCAGGATCGCCCAGCACCAGATTTTCGATCCGCTGTGTGCGCAATGCAATCTGCGTGACATCATAGCTGGCCTGCACATCGCGTGCCGCCAGTTCGCGCTGCACAAAGCGCTCAGCCAAAGGCTGCCGCTGGGCCCAGAAATACAGCAAAGCTAACGCAAGCAGGCCCAATAGCGCCCAGAAAACCAGCCGCCATGCCTTAGCCTTACGCCGATCAGGAACGATCATCGCTCCGTCTTCGGCTGGGTCGGCTTCCGCTTGGCTCATAATCTGTTCGTCTCTCCAGCTCTGGGCAAGCCACCATATATCATATCGATTCAACGCGCGCTGAGGATTAAATATCCTTGCCCCATGATTTGGCAACGCTTAGCCCTTAAAACATGAACGGGGACAATATGAAATCAGATCAGGACAATGAAGCGCTGCGCGATGCCGCAAGTGGTTCGTTCCGAGGGAGCGCGCTGTTTCCTGCTGAACCTGCGCAACCAGCGGAAGGGCCAGCAGAAGGAGAGGCCAAGACCAAGCCGGAGGAGCATCATGGTAAGGGCCACCGTGCGCGTCTGCGCCAAAGGCTGGCCGAAGGCGGCCCCGAGGCCCTGCTCGACCATGAACTGATCGAATATCTGCTGGCGCTTGCTATTCCGCGCCGCGACACCAAGCCACTCGCCAAGGCATTGATCGCGCATTTTGGCGGCATTGGCGGTGTGCTCACCGCAGATTGGGACGCGCTGGCGCGGTTCCCCGGCATGGGTGACACCAGCACTGGCGCCCTTAAAATCGCACAGGCCTCAGCGCTGCGCCTGTTGCGAACCCCGGCCACCGAGCAACCCATTCTGTCAAGCTGGCAGGCCCTGCTCGATTATCTGCGCGCGGACATGGCGCATTTGAAAGTCGAGCGGGTACGGGTGTTGCATCTCAATGCCCGAAACATGCTGATACGCGATGACCATATGGCCGACGGCTCGGTCGATCAGGCCGCCATTTACACGCGCGAGGTCATCCGCCGCGCCATAGATCTGGGTACATCCTCGCTCATCCTTGTGCACAATCACCCCAGCGGTTCGCCCCAGCCGAGCCGGCAGGACATTGAAGTCACCCGCAATATCATCGAGGCAGGTAAACCGCTTAATGTGAGTGTGCATGATCATATCATCATCGGCACACAGGGCTATGCCAGCATGCGCGCTATGGGATTATTCTAGGCCGGATCGACATTCAGCCCTGCCGGTCTGCAAATGCCGCTTTTCCGCGCTTCCGGTGCTCACGTACCTTTAGTACGCTGCGCAAGTTTGTTAGCGATGCGCCGGACGTCCTGGATGGACCAGCGGATCATATCCCGATGGTCCATGTCCTCGGTCTTTTTGGAGGCGTCACGTCGTTGGCCCGATATCGGATCACCGCCATCATGGCGCAGGCGAGCATGACGAGAGAGACGTGGCGATACCAGCCATGTCATGACCGCGAAATTAATGGGTCCTGCCCCTAGCCCCGCAGAACACCACCCAGCTTCTCAGCCGCCTTGACCACCGATGCGCTGATGGCATTCAGCTCTTCCTCGGTGAAGCTCTTTTCGCCCGGTTGCAGCGTGATTTCGACGGCCAGCGATTTGCTGCCCGGCTCCACACCCACGCCGGTGAACATATCGAACAGGCGCGCATCGACGATCGCCTTTTTGTCCGCGCCTTTCACGGCGCGCACGAGCTTTTCCGCCTCCAGCGCTTCCGGCACGATAAAGGCGAAATCGCGCGTCACCGCCTGAAGCGCGGGCGGCGCATATGGCGCGCGCATGAAGCCGGTTTTGCGCTTGGCCGGAATCGCATCGAGGAAGAGTTGCACAGCAACGATAGTGCCGGAGAGGTCAAACTGCTTCGCCAGAGACGGGTGCAGCACACCATATTCAGCGAGAATATTCTTCGGTCCCAGGCACAATGTGCCAGACTGGCCAGGATGATAGCTATCGCCCGCCGTGCCCGCGTCAATCGGCATCATCTGCAGATTGCCCACAGGCGCGCCCGCCGCTTCCAGCAGCGCAATCGCTTCGCCCTTCGCATCATATGCGCTGAAGGGCTGCGCTTTGCCATTTGCCCAACCGCGCGGGGCTTTATCGCCCGCCATCACAATGCCCAATGTCAGCTTCTCGGTGCTGCTGCCATCCTCGGCCTTGAAATAGCGGCGACCGATCTCGAACAGCCGCACAGACGTCGCACTACGGTCCATATTGCGGCCCACAGCCGAAAGCAGTCCCGGCAGCAAGGACGGGCGCATGACTTTCAAATCTTCACTGATCGGATTGGCCAGCGTCCATTCGCCACCGCCGACAGTTGCCGCTTCTTTTTCCGAAATGAAGGACCAGTTGATCGCTTCATTAAGACCACGCGCAGCCGCAGCGCGCCGCGCACGGCGCTCGATCATCTGTTCCGGCGTGGCGGTGGGCCTTGCAACCCCCGGCGCACGCGGCAATGGCGTCGAAGGCACATTTTCCAGACCATGGATGCGCACAACCTCTTCAACAAGGTCCGCTGCGCCATCAACATCGCGCCGCCATGTCGGAATAGTGACCGTCCAATCAGCCGATATGCCAAAGCCCAGCGCTTCCAATATCGTGCGCTGCTGCGCCTCATCCACGGCAACACCCGCCAGAGACAGGCACAAAGCCGGATCATAGCCTATGCTGCGCGGCTCAGTCGGCGGCGTACCCGCATGGGTCGCTTCGCTGGCCGTGCCACCGCACAGGCGCATTACCATATCAGTCGCTATAGATAGCCCATCATCGAGAAAAGCCGGGTCCACGCCCCGCTCGAAACGCTGGCGCGCATCCGATGTCAGGTTCAGCTTTTGCCCCGTGCGCGCAATCGCTTCGGGCGTGAAATAGGCGCATTCGATCAATACGTCCGTGGTGCCATTCTGTGCGCCGCTATGCTCCCCGCCCATGATGCCACCAATGTCATGCACAGCGGCTTCATCGGCGATAACGGTCATGCCCTCTTCGAGCGCGTAGGTCTTGCCATTGAGCGCGAGCACCTCTTCGCCTGCCTTGGCCTTGCGCGCCACCAGACCGCCCTTGAGGCTCGCTGTGTCATAAACATGGAGCGGGCGGCCCAGATCAATCATGATGTAATTGGTGATATCAACCAAAGCGCTGATCGGCTTCTGGCCAATGGCTTTCAGGCGACGCTGCATCCAGTCTGGCGACGGACCATTTTTCACACCCGTCACGGAGCGCGCGAAGAAAGCAGGGCAGCTCTCCGCATCATCCGTGCGTACATCCGGCCCGGCCCCTTCGCCCGACATTGCAGGCACATCAAGCGATTTTAGCGTGCCGACGCCCTTGGCCGCCAGATCCCGCGCGATACCGCGCACGCCCATGCAATCCTGCTTGTTGGGCGTGATCGATACATCAATAATCGGATCATCAAGGTCGGCATAATCGGCAAAATCCGTGCCGACCGGCGCATCACCGGGCAGCTCGACTATGCCATCATGATCTTCGCCCAGCTCCAGCTCACGCGTGGAGCACATCATGCCATTGGACTCGACGCCGCGAATGGCGGCCTTGCGCAGCACCATACCATTGGACGGCACGGTCGCGCCTTCCATACCAAACACACCGACAAGGCCAGCGCGCGCATTGGGCGCACCGCACACAACCTGAAGCGGGGCGCCGTCTCCAGAATCGACGGTAAGCACCTGCAGCTTGTCTGCCTGCGGGTGCTTGTCCGCCGTCATTATCTTCGCGACCTTGAACCCGGCCATTTTCTCGGCAGGATTTTCGACGCCTTCGACCTCAAGGCCAATATCATTGAGCGCGCCCAATATGTCTTCGAGGCTCGCCTGCGTGTCGAGGTGCTCCTTGAGCCAGCTTAATGTGAACTTCATGCGCCGACTCCCCCGGATAGCGTGGGTACATCGAGCATCGAGAAACCATAATGTTTGAGCCAACGCAGATCGCCATCAAAGAATGCGCGCAAGTCGTTCATCCCATATTTGAGCATTGCGAGCCGGTCGACGCCCGTACCGAAAGCAAAGCCCTGCCACACCTCAGGATCCAGCCCACAGGCTTCGATCACGCGACGGTGGACCATGCCGGAACCGAGCACCTCCATCCAGCCGCCGCCTTCATCATCGCCGCTGCCGCCGATAACGCGCTGGCCTTTTTCGATGGTGAAGCCGACATCGACCTCGACCGAAGGCTCGGTGAACGGAAAATAGCTAGGGCGCAGACGCAAGGTGATGTCGTCACGCTCGAAAAAAGCCTTAAGGAAGGTTTCCAGCGTCCATTTGAGATGGCCCATATGGATGCCCTTGTCGATGACCAGCCCCTCGATCTGGTGAAACATTGGCGTGTGTGTTGCGTCCGAATCGCTGCGATAGACCCGGCCCGGCGCGATAATGCGGATCGGCGGCTCCTGAGAGGTCATCGTGCGGATCTGAACCGGCGACGTATGCGTGCGCAGCAGCATATCGCGCCCTTCGCTGTCCTTGTCCGGGAAATAGAAAGTATCATGCATCGCGCGCGCGGGGTGTGTTTCGGGGATGTTGAGCGCCGTAAAGTTGCGCCAGTCATCTTCAATTTCCGGCCCCGTAGCGACGGCAAAGCCCAGATCGGCGAAAATCTCGGCCAGCTCGTCCATCACCTGAGAGACAGGATGCACGCTGCCCTGCGCCACGCCATCGACAGGCAGCGTCATGTCCAGCTGCTCGCTGGCAAGCCGCGCATTCAGCTCCGCCTGCTCCAGCGCGTCCTTTTTCTGCGCAATCGCATCGGCCACGCTCTGGCGCAGCTCTTGTATCGGCGGGCCTTTTTCCTGCCGGTCTTCCGGGTTCATCTTGCCAAGCGTCTTGAGCAGCGCTGTTACCACGCCCTGCTTGCCAAGCGCGCCCACGCGCAGCTCTTCCACCTGCCCGAGCGTATCGGCTTTTTCAATGTCCGCCAGCAATCCGGCCTTCAATGCTGTAATCTCTGTCATACTTCCCCGTCATTCCCGCGAAAGCGGGAATCCAGTTTAACGCTCGTTCAATGGCTCCAGGCCAATATCAACCGCCAAATCCCGCCAATCAGGATTGGATTTTTCAATCAATTCGAGCTTCCATTGTCGATTCCATTTTTTCAGCCGCTTTTCACGCAAAATGGCCTCGTCCATAGAAGCGCCCATTTCATACCAGACCAGTCGATATACCCCGTAGTCGCTGGTGAAGCCCTTTATCAAGCCAGAACGATGCTGTGCGACCCTGTGCAGCAGATTAGACGTGACACCAATATATAAAGTGCCGTTTCTCTTACTGGCCAGAATGTAAACCGTTGGCTGAAAACTATCGTGCATCCTGTCGGCATACTGGATTCCCGCTTTCGCGGGAATGACAAAGGCTCGGAACCTGACCCTGATCAAAGGAAAAGGGCGCCGGAGTTCCCCCCGACGCCCTTCCAAACTTTACTATATGCCTCAGGCTGCCGGAAGGGCAGCGCGCGCCTGGGCGATGATGCCTTTGAATGCGTCGCCTTCGTGCATCGCAAGATCGGCAAGAACCTTCCGGTCCAGCTCAACACCGGCAAGCTTGAGGCCGTGCATGAACTGGCCATAGGTCAGGCCTTCCATGCGCACAGCAGCGTTAATGCGCTGGATCCACAGGGCGCGGAAGCTGCGCTTCTTTACCTTGCGGTCGCGATAGGCGTACTGGCCCGCCTTTTCGACAGCCTGACGAGCGACGCGGATGGTGTTTTTGCGACGGCCATAATAGCCCTTCGCGTCCTTCAGAATCCGTTTGTGTTTAGCGTGGGTGGTAACACCCCGTTTTACGCGTGCCATAGTCTACTGCTCCTTATTTCAAGCCGTAGGGCGCCCAGAGGCGCACATGCGGAGTATCCGCATCGGACAGCACGGAAGTGCCACGGTTCTGGCGAATATATTTCGAGTTATGGCTCATAAGACGGTGACGCTTGCCAGCTACACCATGCTTCACTTTGCCCGTAGCGGTGAATTTGAAGCGCTTCTTCACACCGCTTTTGGTCTTCATCTTGGGCATTTTCGTCTCCTTCTGGTAAGGCCCCGGTTTCAACCCAGGCCTTTGACGGTTGCAGGTGAACAAGGCAGCCCTATCGGCCCGTTCACCCCATCAAGAATCACCCGGACAAGCCAGGCGAAGGCGCGCGTATAAGGGGAAGGTTACAGGAAAGCAAGGGAGTAAGAGTCATTGCCAGCCATGGACACAAATTCTACCGATAACAATAAGTCTACCCCGGCAAGGCACACCCATGTCATGAACAAGACCATTCTCACCCTGACGCTCAATCCGGCGATCGATAGCGCCTGCGAGACTGACCGCGTCGAGCCGACCCGCAAACTGCGCACCAGCAATGCGCGCTATGATCCGGGCGGCGGCGGCATCAACGTCGCGCGGGTGCTCCAGCGGCTCGGCTCGCGCGTTCATGCCTGCTATCTGGCGGGCGGCGTGACTGGCGCATTGCTCGACCAGCTCATCGACGGTTGCAACCTACCGCGCACCTCGCTCCCCATCGCGCAGGATACGCGCATCGCCCATGCTGTGCATGAACGGGAAACCGGCGCGGAATATCGTTTTGTGCCGCAAGGGCCATTGGTGAGCGCGACCGAGTGGCAAGGCGCGCTCGATAGCCTCGCCAGCCATGAATTCGACATATTGGTCGCCAGCGGCTCGCTGCCCGCTGGTGTGCCGGATGATTTTTATGCGCGCCTGCTGGCTGTCCTGAGCGCGCATAAAGCGCGCCTGATACTCGACAGTTCCGGAGCGCCACTGGCGAAGGCCGTAGAAGCGGGCGGGCTATGGGCCATCAAACCCAACCAAGCCGAGTTTGAAGCGCTGATGGGAAAAAGCTTCGCAGACATTGAGGCGATGGGAGCGGCGGCAACAGCGCTTGCAGCGCAGGGCGCCGCAGAGCATATCATCATCAGCATGGGCGGCAATGGCGCACTTTACGCCAATGCGCAGGGCCACAGACATTGCCTGCCTCCACCCGTTACGGTGAGCAGTGCTGTGGGCGCAGGCGACAGCTTTGTCGCCGGGCTGGCGCACACACTGGCCGAAGGCTGGAGCGCCGAGCGCGCCTTTCTCTATGGCATGGCCGCAGGCACTGCCGCCGCGCTCACACCGGGCACAGAATTATGCCATAAGGACGATGTGGAACGACTGTTCATGCAGTTGAGCGCAGCGGAGTAACGCCGCGAATTTCGTTAATGATGCTCATGCCCGGCCGCAAGCGCTTCCAGCACATCGTCAAGCCGCGCTGGGTCTCCCAGAGCAATCACCTGCGCGTCCTGCCCATCCGCACTGTCATGCGTGAGCGGTTCGCCGGACCAGTCGCACATGCGCCCGCCCGCGCCCTCGACCACGGGCACAAGCGCGGCAATATCATGCAGTTTCAGGCCCGCTTCGACCACAATGTCGATATGGCCGGAAGCGACGAGGCCATAATTATAGCAATCTCCGCCCCATATCGTATCTCGACACCCACGCGCGAACAGCGAAAAGTGTTCACCGCTGCAACCGGGGAAAAACTGCGGCCCTGTGCTAGCCAGAATCGCATCGGACAACTCACGGCACCGGCGCGTCTGCACCGGCTTGCCATTAAACGTCGTTCCTTCGCCAATCAGCCCGGCCCAGCGCTCCTGCGCTATCGGCTGGTTGATAATGCCCAGCATCGGCCAGCCCGCTTGCGTCAATGCAATCAGCGAACCAAATATCGGCCGCCCCGCAATGAAACTCTTGGTGCCATCGATCGGATCGAGAATCCATACACGCTCGGCATTTTCGCGGGTCGCACCATATTCCTCGCCGATAATACCATCATCGGGGCGCTCGCTCTCCAATATCGTGCGGATGGCGGCTTCGGCTGCACGGTCGGCTTCGGTGACCGGCGAAGCGTCGGATTTATAATCTGTTTCGAACTGCGCGCGAAAAAAAGGCCGGATGGCGTGCGCTGCGGCATCGGCCAGTCGATTGGCCAGGAGAAGATCATCAGTAAGGCTCATATACTCTTCCTTGATCGACTGGCGTTTCATGCGCAAGCCTTCGATACCTCTGCCACATTAAATATGCTTAACCATGATCCGTTATAAAGGCAGAGGGAGACTGGACATGACGGCCTTGGCCTGGATTATTTCTATCGGATGTTTTCTCGGCGGCTTCGCAGCACAAAGCGACTTGCCGCGTGCGCTTGTCGAACCGATCTCGGCTGGTCTGTTCACCGCCAGCTTCATTGCCTGCCCTGCCCTCTGGAAAATGCCACCGCTCAGCGACCTGCTCAACGGCAAGCAACGCGCAATGGCCTGCCTTGCCCTGCTGCTCTCGCTACCGCTGGTGCTAATGCCCGCGAGCTGAGCACTGATCCGCACATAATCAAAGTTGCGCGGCGTAACTTTTGTGCCAGTTGTAGCAAGCTGTGCCCAAACCATGTGGGCCAGCGACCGCATTGTACAACATGGAACTAGAACCATGACACCGTGACGTCATTAAATTTTCAATGAAATCAATCGAATAATGAAGAAACAGAGCTTTCGTCTGCAATACGCTTGATCGCTTCGCCAAGCAATGGAGCGATAGGCAAGTGACGGACCTTGCCTGCCCCCTGCACCAAATCATTGCCAAGGATTGAGTCGGTGATAATCAGCTCGTGCAGCTGTGAGGCATCGACCCGTGCCACTGCACCGCCTGACAATACGCCATGGCTGACATAGGCAACAACATCTTCAGCGCCCTGTTTTTTCAATGCCGCCGCCGCATTACACAGCGTGCCTGCCGAATCGACAATATCGTCAATCAATATGCAGAAACGTCCCGATACATCACCAATGATGTTCATCACCTCAGACTCACCAGCACGCTCGCGACGCTTGTCAACAATGGCCAGCGGCGCGTTATCGAGCCGCTTGGCAAGCGCGCGGGCGCGGACCACGCCGCCAACGTCGGGAGAGACAACCATGATATTCTTGTCGCCAAAGCGCGCCTGAATGTCGGCTGACATCACCGGCGCAGCAAAAAGATTGTCGGTCGGAATATCAAAGAAGCCCTGAATCTGCCCGGCGTGCAAATCGACCGAGAGAACCCGGTCAGCACCCGCCGTCGTAATGATATTCGCCACCAGCTTGGCTGAGATCGGCGTGCGCGGGCCGGGTTTACGGTCCTGCCGCGCATAGCCGAAATAAGGCAGCACTGCCGTAATCCGCTTGGCCGATGCGCGCTTGAGCGCATCAATACAGATCAGCAACTCCATCAGATTGTCATTGGTCGGGTAGCTGGTTGACTGGATAAGGAAGACATCTTCGCCGCGTACATTTTCATGCACCTCAACGAACACCTCTTCATCGGCAAAACGTCGTACACTCGCATTGGTGAGGGGCATTTCAAGGTAATCCGCAATGGCCTTGGCGAGCGGGAGGTTGCTGTTGCCCGTCATCAATTTCATAGAGATATGCCCTTCATTACGCTGGTGTGACGCCCTACAGGCCGACCCTTTAACGGTCATGGCGCAAAGTGCAAACCGCTTTTGCCCTTTTCGGCTTCCTTAAACCACGCATCAGTGCTTTTGTAGCCCGATAAAATGCTCTACCAGCCAGTTTTATGACGCAAACATTGACCATAGCGCTGGCGCAAACCACCCAATCCGTAGGCGACCTCGTCGGCAACGCCGATGCGATGCTGGAATGGCGGGAAAAAGCCAGAGAAACCGACCTTATCGTCTTTCCGGAGCTGCAATTAATCGGCTACCCCCCTGAAGATCTTATCCTCAAACCAGCCCTTATCGAACGGGCCGGTGACGAATTGTTGCGCCTCGCCAAAGCGACAGGCGATGGCGGCCCGGCTATGCTGGTAGGCACCGTGTTCGCCAATC
>Ga0209578_10000610_pt1 | contig 41486 bp, 43 predicted proteins | sample tdAd472_FD_187127 | JGI IMG/M metagenome (GOLD analysis project Ga0209578, IMG submission 187127) | Marine sediment microbial communities from the Atlantic coast under amendment with organic carbon and nitrate - tdAd47.2 (SPAdes)... | ecosystem: Environmental > Aquatic > Marine > Coastal >...
CCGATCTCTCGGCGGGTGTCGGCGTCTGTTCTTCGGCCATCTGGCTCTCCTCAAGCGATTGCGGGCTTCTGGTAACACGTCTTTTCGCAATGAACAACAACCGAGGGCGCGCGACGCTTGCCTAGTCCGATTTTCCGTCTTTTGGTGTGCCGCCGCCCAGGCGATGGTCGGGAGGCGTTTCCAAATCTTCATCGGTGACGTCGCGGAATTCACCGTCGATGACCGGCCCGCCCGGCTGCGGCCGCGGTCCGGGACCTGTCGAGTATGTCTGATGGGTATAATGAACTTCGGCACGGGCCATGACCCGTTTGCCGATCTCGCCGGCCAGCCAGCGACGGAACGGCGGCACGAACAGCGCAAAGCCGATCGCGTCGGTGACGAAACCCGGCGTCAGCAAAAGTGCGCCGGCGATGACCAGGCAGACGCCGTCGAAAAGTTCCTGGACCGGCATCCGGTTGGCCTGCAGGTTTTCCTGGATACGAAACAGTACCGAAAGCCCTTGTTGGCGGAGCATCGCCGTGCCGATGACGGCGGTCAGGATGACGATACCGATGGTAGACCACATGCCGATGCGCCCGCCGACCTCGATAAACACGGAAATTTCGACGATCGGGACGAGAATGAATGCGAGAAGTACAATGAATGCCATGGTTGACTTGTTCCGAGGGGCTGGTCGGCTTATTTAAGTGCTGTGACGGCAAGCGCAACCTTCTTGGCGCGTTTCGCCGTCGTTCTGGACGCGGCGGCCCCGAACCGATACTTTGTCGGGGACCGCTTGAATTCGAAGAGGCGGCACGTATATAGGCGCGTCTCGGCATACGACAACAGGCACGGCCTGCAGGGTCAAGGATATCATGGGCGGCGGATTTCAGTTTTTCGACATTATCATCCTGGCGATGATCGCAGGATTTCTGATCCTGCGGCTGCGCGGCGTTCTGGGCCGCCGTGACGGTCACGAAGGTGGCTATCCGGACCAATTCCGCGATCGTGAGCAGACGGAAAAGGACGCGCCGGACGAAGACAACGTCGTGCAGTTGCCCGACCGTAGCGATGTGCCGGTCGACGCACTGGCCCCGGACATCGATGCCGACGATCCGATTGCCGCCGGGGTGACGCAGATCCGGGTCGCCGATCCGTCGTTCACACCCGATACATTCGCCGAAGGCGCCAAGATGGCGTTCGAAATGATCCTCAATGCGTTCTCGTCGGGGGACCGCAAGACGTTGAAGGGCCTGTTGAGCCCGGACGTCTTCAAGAATTTCGACGAAGCGATCACCGAACGCGAACGTGCCGGCGAGGTGCTGGAAGACACCTTGGTCGGCATCCGTTCGGCGAAGATCGTCGAGGCTTCCATGGACGGCCACCACAGCATCGTCACGGTGAAGTTTGTCTCCGAGCAGATCAGCGCGTTGCGCGATGCCGAAGGCAATATCATTGACGGTAATCCGAACGAGGTGATCGACGTGACCGACTTCTGGACGTTCTCGCGCGATACCCGGTCGTCGGATCCGAACTGGACGCTGATCGGAACAGAGAGCAATAACTGACGTGTGCAGGCCGTTCTCACGGGTGGTGGCTTTGTTGAAGCCGGTTTCGCTCGTGGGATTGCTTATGCTCTCCGCCTGTGCCGACCTGCCGCTGCCGCTTCCCCACGAGACACAGCCCAAAGCCGGTACGCCGGCGCTCACCCTGACAAAGATCGACTATGAAGAGCTTGAAGGCTGGGATGGCGAAAACTTCGCCGCCGCTCTGCCTGCCTTGATTCGTTCGTGCGACGTTCTTGAAAAGAAAAATCCCGAAACGCAGATGGGCGATGACGAGCGCATGGGGCGTATCGCCGATTGGATATCCATCTGCAAGGACGCGCGGATTATCCGGCCCGGCAACCAGATCGAGGCGAAGTACTTCTTCGAATCACGCTTCGTTCCCTATACCGCAGGCGATCGCAACGAGCCCGGCGGCATGTTCACCGGCTATTACGAGCCGCAACTTTTGGGTCGCTGGGCACCGGAGGCGGAATATCAAATCCCGGTCTATTCACGCCCGACCGATCTGGTGTCCATCGATCTCGGGGCGCATCGCGCCGAAATGGCCGGGACGCAACTGGCCGGGCGGGTCGTCGACAACAAGCTGATCCCGTATTTCTCGCGCGCGGAAATCAACGCCGGCGCATTGCGTGGCCGCGCATTGGAAGTGCTTTGGGTCGCCGATCCGATCGATGCGTTCTTCCTGCACATTCAAGGTTCGGGCCGGGTCTTGCTGCCGGACGGCTCGCACGTACGTATCGGATATGCCGGACGCAACGGCCGTCGTTATACCTCGGTCGGCCGCGAACTGGTGGCGATGGGGGCAATGCCGCTGAGCGACGTCACGGCACCGTCGATCCGCCAATGGATGCGCGCACATCCGGCGGCGGCAGTGGAACTCATGAACAAGAACGAATCTTATGTGTTCTTTCGGGTGATCGAAGGCGAAGGGCCGTTGGGTGCGCAGGGCGTGCCGCTGACGCCGGGGCGCAGCCTTGCGATCGACCGCGCTTTCCTGCCGCTGGGGGTGCCGGTCTGGCTCGATACCACCGACCCGCTCGTCGAAGATGCGCCGCTGCGGCGTCTGTTGGTGGCGCAAGATACCGGCAGCGCGATCAAGGGCCCGGTGCGCGGCGATGTGTTTTGGGGCTTCGGCGAAGAAGCGGCAATGCGCGCCGGCCTGATGAAGCAAAAGGGCCGGTACCATATTCTGCTGCCGAAATCGGCGGAACGGATCGTGCCGGAGTCCTGAGCGCGCGTCTCTCCGTTCTTGCCAACCGCGTTTTGACAGCACATTCTTTGGACCATGTCTGAAACATCCAAACCCAATGTCGGCCTGTTCGCTACATGTCTGGTGGATCTGATGCGCCCGGTCGTCGGCTTTGCCGCAGTAAAGCTGCTCGAAGATGCGGGCTGTTCTGTCAGCGTGCCGCAAAACCAGACCTGTTGCGGGCAGCCTGCCTATAACTCCGGCGACAAGGCAGACGCCGCCGATATTGCGAAATCGGTGATCACAACGTTCGAGGGTTTCGATTATGTCGTCGCGCCGTCGGGTTCGTGCGCCGGGATGATCAAGGATCATTACCCGGAAGCGCTGGCCGACGATCCCGCGTGGTCGGCTCGCGCCGATGCGTTGGCGGTAAAAACCTTCGAGCTAATGTCGTTTTTGACCGACGTCATGAAAGTCACCGCAACCGGTGCTGCGTTCGAGGGCACCGTGACCTATCACGATTCCTGTTCCGGGCTGCGTGAGTTGGGGATCAAGAATCAGCCGCGCGCGCTTTTGTCGGCGGTCGAGGGATTGAGCATCGCCGAAGGCAACGAGACAGAAACCTGCTGCGGTTTTGGCGGGCTGTTCTGCGTCAAGTATCCGGACATCTCCGAAAAAATGGTCGACGCCAAGGTCGACGACATCGTCTCGACCGGTGCGGACACCGTGTTGGCGGGTGACCTGGGTTGTTTGATGAACATCGCCGGGCGCCTGCAGCGCCGGGGCATTCCGATCAAGGCGCGCCACGCCAGCGAAGTGTTGGCCGGGATGACGGCTGCGCCAGCCATCGGCGAGCCGCCGGATAACGAGATGAGTGGGGAGTAGAGCGTCCATGCAATCCACCTCCCCGCACTTCAAACAAAATGCCCGCGATGCACTGGCCGACGATCCGTTGCAGGATGCACTGGCCAAACTGGCCGTCGGCTTCCCGATGCGTCGGCTCGAAGCGGCGGCGCGGCTGCCGGAATTCGAAGGCCTCCGCGATGAGGCCCGTGATATCAAAACCCACGTTCTGGAAAACCTCGATTACTATCTTGAGGCCTATGAAAAGAAAGTGACCGAGAGCGGCGGCCATGTGCACTGGTGCCGCGACGCCGAGGAAGCACGCAAGACGATCCTCGGGATCTGCCAAAAGGCCGGTGCGAAAACGGTGACGAAATCGAAGTCCATGATCAGCGAGGAAATCGCCGTCAACGCGTACCTCGAGGAAAATGGCATCGAGCCGGTGGAAACCGATCTCGGCGAATATATCATCCAGCTTCGCAAGGAGCCGCCGAGCCACATCATCGCGCCGGCGATCCATTTATCGAAGGAACAGGTTGCCGAGACATTTCGTAATGCGCATCTCGATCTGGCCGCTGACCGTTCGCTGGTCGAGCCGCGCGCACTCCTCGAAGAAGCCCGCGCCAAGCTTCGCGAAAAGTTTCTCGGCGCCGACGTCGGTCTGACGGGTGCCAATATGCTGATTGCCGAGACCGGCACCAATGTTCTGGTCACCAACGAAGGCAATGCGGATCTGACCAACAACCTGCCCCGCGTGCATGTGGTGATCGCCAGCATCGAAAAGATCGTGCCGACATTGGAAGACGCGTCGACGATCCTGCGTGTGCTCGCGCGCTCTGCGACGGGCCAGGACATTTCCGTCTACACGACGTTCTGCACCGGGCCGAAGCGGGCCGAAGACCTGGACGGGCCGGAGGAATATCACGTCGTCTTGCTGGATAATGGGCGCTCCGACATGATCGGCTCGGAATTCCACGAGATGTTGCGCTGTATTCGCTGCGGTGCTTGCCTCAATCACTGCCCGATCTACAAATCCGTCGGTGGCCATGCCTATGGCTGGGTGTATTCCGGCCCCATGGGTGCGGTTTTGATCCCCAATTTGATCGGCATGGAAGAAGCGCAGCACCTGCCCAACGCGTCGACGCTGTGCGGCAAGTGTGAAAGTGTCTGCCCGATGCGCATTCCGCTGCCGAAAATGCTGCGAAAATGGCGTGAGCGGCAGTTCAAGGCGGAAATGGGTTCGACGACAGCACGTTGGGCATTGAAAAGCTGGGCCTGGCTGGCGAAACGCCCGGCGCTTTATCGCAAGGCGATGAACATCGGGGTCGCCATTTTGGGGCAGTTCGGCGGCCGTGGCCGGTTCAAATCCCTGCCGCTGGCGTCAGGCTGGACATCGAAACGCGATTTGGCGGCGCCGATCGGAGACACCTTTATCAGTCAGTACCATAAAGGCGCTAGAGGGGATCAAAGCGGTGCGCTTATGCGTAAAAAGGTGCACAAATGAGCGCCCGTGACGAGATCCTCGGCAAGCTGAAGTCTAAATTAGAGCATGCAAATGCGCCTAATGGCGACAATCCGGCTGCCTTGCACATACAAGAGCACCATAAAAATCTTATCCCAAAGCGCGGCGATCTAGATAAAGCGCAACGGGTTGACCTTTTCTGCCAAGAAGCAACCCGCGTTAACGCCACGATCAATCGATTGACTTCAATGGACGACGTGCCGGATCAGGTCAGCGCCTATTTGCGCGAACACCAGCTGCCGGCAAAGATCAAGATCGCGCCGCATCAGGACCTCAAGGCACTGGATTGGCAGCAGAAAACCTCATTGATGGTCGACGAAGGCCGGGGTGCCGGCGATGACGGAGTGTCGGTCAGCATGGCGTACGGCGGCGTCGCGGAAACCGGCACGTTGGTCATGGCGTCCGGCCCGGAAACACCGACATCGCTCAATTTCCTGCCGCTCGATCATATCGTTGTCGTCCGGGCCGACGATATCGCCGGGAACTATGAAGCGGTCTGGGAGCGAATTCGGGCGAAATCCGGCCCCGGCAAGTTGCCGCGCACGGTTAACTGGATTACCGGGCCGTCGCGGACCGCGGATATCGAGCAGACACTGCTGCTCGGCGCACATGGACCGCAACGGCTGCATATTCTGATCGTCGATCAGCCCGCAACGTAATATGGGCGGCTCGAAGCGCACGCGCCGCCGCCCGCTCAGCGCAGATGAAAAAGCGCTCTGGGAACATGTCACGCAATCGGTGCGCCGGGTCGATACCGACAAGCAGGGTGTTCTGGATCCCGATATCGATGACGACAGCGGCCACATCCCGCAAAAGCGTCCCGCGAAGACAAGGCGTGCGCCGACGCGCCCGATCTCCGAACCTGCCCCCTCTCCGCCCGCGCATGTGCCCTTGAGCCACGGCACGACAGCGGGCATGGACCGCCGGACGGCGCAGCGTCTGAAACGTGGCAAGCTGGATATCCAGGGCAAGATCGATCTGCACGGTCACACCCAGGCAGCGGCGCACCGTGAATTGGAAGACTTCCTGCACAGACGCTATATGGCCGGGGCGCGTACCGTTCTGGTCATTACCGGCAAGGGCGATCTGATCGGCGGGCGACCGGGCGTGCTTCGTGCTGCGGTGCCCCGCTGGTTCAATGAAATGCCGATGCGTCAATGGGTTGCGGGATTTTCTTACGCTGCGCCGAAAGATGGCGGCGATGGGGCCTTGTATGTCCGCCTGAAACGCCGCAAGACGGCGCCCTGACGCGAGCGCCGTTGGCGATAAATTATTAAGAATTAGGCGGTTAGAGTGCGTCTATGACACCGTTTGGTAAACGAGTGCGCGAACATCGCATGACGCGCGACATTACGCTGAAACAGATGGCCGCCGACCTCGGCGTGTCGGCCGCGTATTTTTCCGCGCTCGAGCACGGCCATCGCGGCCGCCCCAGCTCCGGGCTGGTGGCGCAGATCTGCGGATATTTCGATTTGATGTGGGACGAGGCCGAGGAAATCAAACGCCTCGCCGAACTGTCTCATCCGAAGGTTACGGTCAACACAGCGGGCCTTAGCCCGAAGGCGACCGAGCTCGCGAACCTGCTTGCCGAAAATATCGAGGAAATGGACGACGAAACCCTGGATTGGGTCATCGCCGAAGTGAAGCTCCGCATCGGCTCACGCCCGGAAGGCCCGACGCACTAGCACTTTCGTCGTTCGCGCGCCGCCAGGGTGACGTGTTCGTTCTTATCAGAGAATAAACTTCGAAACGTCGGCGTTCCGCGCCAGATCGGAGACCTGCGTTTTCACGTAATCTGCGTCGATCACGATCACCTCGCCGCTTTTCTCCGACGCCGTGAAGCTGATTTCTTCCAAAAGTTTTTCCATCACCGTGTGCAAACGCCGGGCGCCGATGTTTTCCACGCCCTGATTGATCTCGGCGGACAGATCGGCAATTTCGTCGATGGCGTCGTCGGTGAACGAAATCTGCAACTCTTCGACCCCCATCAGCGCTGTGTACTGCTTGACCAGGCTGGATTCCGGTTCGGTAAGGATGCGCACGAAATCGTCGCGGGTCAGCGCGTCCAGATTGACGCGGATCGGCAAACGGCCCTGCAGTTCCGGCAGCATGTCAGACGGTTTGGCGATGTGGAATGCGCCCGATGCAATGAACAGGATATGATCGGTCTTTACCGGGCCGTGCTTGGTGGCGACGGTCGTGCCTTCGATCAGCGGCAACAGATCGCGCTGCACGCCTTCGCGGCTGACATCGGCCCCTTGGTGATCCGAACGCGCGGTGATCTTGTCGATCTCGTCGAGAAATACGATGCCGTTGTTTTCAACGTTGGCGATGGCCTCGCCCAAGACCTCTTCCTCGTCGAGCAGCTTATCCGCTTCCTCGCGTAACAGCAGCGGATAGGAATCATCGACGGTGATTTTCTTTTTCTTGGTCTGCTGGCCGAATGCTTTGCCAAACATGTCGTTGAGATTGAGCATCCCCATCTGCGCACCCGGTATGCCGGGGATATCGAAGGTCGGCATACCGCCTGCGGACGTGTCGGCAATCTCGATCTCGATTTCCTTGTCGCCCAGCTCGCCGTTGCGCAGCATGGTGCGGAACTTTTCTTTGGTATCCTTCGATGCGCCCTCGCCGACCAGCGCATCGACGACACGGTTCTCCGCGTTCAACTCGGCCTTCGCCTCAACGCGTTTGCGCATCTGTTCGCGGCTCATGTGCATGGCGGCTTCAAGGAGGTCACGAACGATTTGTTCAACGTCCCTTCCAACGTAGCCGACTTCCGTGAACTTGGTGGCTTCGACCTTGATGAATGGCGCTTCCGCCAGTTTCGCCAATCTTCGAGCGATTTCCGTTTTGCCGACACCGGTCGGCCCGATCATCAGGATGTTCTTCGGCAAAACCTCGTCGCGCATATCATCATTAAGCTGCTGACGCCGCCAGCGATTGCGAAGTGCAATGGCGACGGCCTTCTTGGCGTCCTTCTGGCCGATGATGTAGCGGTCCAGTTCGGAGACGATCTCGCGCGGGGTAAAGTTGCTCATAGTTTCTCGATTACGAAGTTATTGTTGGTATAGACGCAAATCTCGGCGGCGACGTTCATGGATTTCAGCGCGATGTCTTCCGCCGATAAATCGTCCTGATCGATCAACGCGCGTGCCGCTGACAACGCGTAATTGCCGCCCGAGCCGATGCCGATCAACCCATCCGCCGGTTCCAGCACATCACCGTTGCCGGTCAGGATCAGTGACACGTCCTTGTCGGCGACGGCCATCATGGCTTCCAGCTTGCGCAGATACCTGTCGGTGCGCCAGTCCTTGGCCAGTTCGACACAGGCCCGCATCAACTGCCCCGGATACTGTTCCAGCTTGCCTTCGAGCCGCTCGAACAGGGTGAAAGCATCTGCCGTGGCCCCGGCAAAACCGGCAATCACGTGATCGCCGGAAAGTCTGCGGACCTTGCGGGCGTTGGCCTTGACGATGGTGTCGCCGAGGCTGACCTGCCCGTCGCCAGCGATGACGACGGTGCCGTTCTTGCGCACCGACAGGATGGTTGTCGCATGCCAGGATGTGGAGGAGGCGTCGGAAGGCATCGGAACTCCTTGGCTCGAAAAGGCCGGGGTGATCGGAATGTCCCCCTATGTGGTCCGATCGCGCCTTTCGGTCAAGTCATAGACCACCTCATACACAGCCGTGCATGCATGCTAAAACGCGCGTCAGGGCTGGCAGAGCCGCAACCAACCTGCTAGAAGAACCTCGACTTTTGCAGGAGACCGAAACGATGCGCAAAGCGACCATCGAACGCAAAACCAAGGAAACGGAAATTTCCGTCAGCCTCGATCTCGACGGCAACGGCAATTATGACGTCTCGACCGGGATCGGCTTTCTCGATCACATGCTGGAACAACTGTCCCGGCACAGCCTGATCGACCTGACCGTCAAGGCGAAGGGTGACCTGCACATCGATTTTCACCACACCACCGAAGATACCGGCATCGCCATTGGCGAAGCGTTTTCCGAAGCGCTCGGCGATCGCAAGGGCATCACCCGCTATGCGTCTGCGTTGATCCCGATGGATGAAACGCTGAGCCGCATCGCGTTGGATATTTCCAATCGGCCGTATCTGATCTGGCGTGTCGACTTCACCAAGCCGAAGCTCGGCGATATGGACACCGAACTGTTCAAGGAATGGTTCCAGGCCTTCGCACAGGCGGCGGGCATTACGCTCCACGTCGAAAACCTGTACGGCGAGAACAACCATCATATCGTCGAAAGCTGCTACAAGGGGCTTGCCCGTTCCCTGCGTGACGCCATCGCCATCGATCCCCGCAAAGCGGACGAGGTCCCATCGACCAAAGGCGTTCTGTAAGCTTCAGGAGTACGCGCACCGATGCGGCTTTATTCGGTATACCTCCGCGATCATGGCCGGATGCCGGTCGAAGACCTTGTCCTGGTCAAGGAAGGGTTTTCGTGGCCGGCGTTCGTGTTCACATTCGTCTGGGCATTCTGGGTTCGTATGTGGTGGCCGGCCATCGTGCTGTTCACCGTGATCGCGCTGGCCGGTTGGGGTGTGCGCCATCTGGGGATGGGTGAAGACATAGAAGGTCTTGCCTCGTTGATGCTGGCGCTCGCCGTCGGCCTAGTCGGAAACGATCTGCGCCGCTGGTGGCTCGACCGTCAGGGGTATTACGAAGTTGCGATGGTCTCGGGCAAGGACACCGAGGATGCGACACGCCGGTTCCTCGACAACGCCGACATTGAACGCAGCGGCATTTACCCGGGTGTCTATAGATGAGCGTCGTCATTGTCGATTACGGCTCGGGCAACCTGCGTTCCGCGGCCAAGGCGTTCGAGCGCGCCGTCACCGAAGCCGACCTCGATCATAAGGTCTTGGTGACCAGCGATCCGTATGCGGTACGCCTTGCCGACCGCTTGGTCCTGCCGGGCGTCGGCGCATTCGCCGACTGCAAACAGGGCCTGTGGGCGATCGACGGGATGGCCGATGCAATCCGCGAACACGTCACGGAAAAAGGCAATCCGTTCTTCGGCATTTGCGTCGGCATGCAGCTGATGGCGAGCAAGGGGCTGGAACATGGAGAGACCGAAGGTTTCGGCTGGATTCCCGGCGCCGTCGACAAAATTACGCCCGCCGACGGCACGTTGAAAATTCCCCATATGGGCTGGAACGAATTGATCGTACCGGAGAATCCGCACCCGCTTTTCGCCGGTGTCGACACCGGTATGCATGTCTATTTCGTGCATTCGTATCATCTGCAGACGGAAGACCCGGACCAGGTTCTGGCCACCGTCGATTATGGCGGGCCGATTACGGCGGCGGTCGGGCGCGACAATATGGTTGGCACCCAATTCCATCCGGAAAAGAGCCAGGTGGCCGGTCTGCGTATCATCACGAACTTTTTGAAGTGGGCGCCATGATCTTTTTCCCCGCTATCGATCTCAAGGCCGGTCAGTGTGTGCGTCTGGTGCATGGCGACATGGAACAGGCGACGGTCTTCAATGACGACCCGGCGGCGCAGGCGCGCGCGTTTGCCGAAGCTGGCTGCACGTGGCTGCATATGGTCGATCTGGACGGTGCATTTGCCGGCAAGCCGGAAAACGCCGATGCGGTGGCGGCGGTGCTGGGTGCGGTGGATATCAAGGTACAACTGGGTGGTGGCATCCGCGACATGCGGACGATCGAAGGCTGGCTGGAACGCGGACTGGAACGCGTCATCCTCGGTACCGTTGCCGTGCGCGATCCGGATCTGGTCGTTGCGGCGTGCAAGGCATTTCCGGGACACGTCGCGCTCGGCATTGATGCGCGTGACGGTTTCGTTGCAGTGCAGGGCTGGGCTGAAGCGACGGAATTGAAAACCGAGGAACTGGCAAAACGGTTCGAGGATGCGGGCGCTGCGGCGCTGATTTACACGGACATCGGACGCGATGGTGCCATGCAGGGCCCGAACCTGGCCGCGACTCTGTCGCTCGCCGACGCCGTCGATATTCCGGTGATCCTGTCGGGCGGGGTCTCCAGTATGGACGACCTGAAAGCGGTTATCGCCGCCGACAAAGGCAAGCTCGAAGGCGTCATCTCGGGCCGCGCCGTTTACGATGGCCGTATCGATCCGCGCGACGCCGTTGCCTTGCTGGCGGAGGCCGCGTGATGCTCAAGGTCCGGATCATCCCGTGCCTCGACGTCGACCGCGGCCGTGTCGTCAAGGGCGTCAACTTCGTCGATCTGGTCGACGCCGGTGATCCGGTGGAACAGGCTCGCCTGTATGATGCTGCCGGCGCGGACGAGCTTTGTTTTCTCGATATCACTGCCAGCCACGAGAACCGCGAAACGATTTTCGACGTGGTCGCCCGGACCGCGGAACAATGCTTCATGCCGTTGACAGTCGGCGGCGGCGTGCGCACCACCGAGGATATCCGCAAGCTGTTGTTGGCCGGGGCTGACAAGGTGTCGATCAACACCGCCGCCGTGCACAACCCTGACTTCGTGCGCGAAGCCGCCGAAAAATTTGGTACGCAATGCATTGTCGTCGCGGTCGATGCCAAAGCGACAGGTCCCGATAAGTTCGAAATCTTCACGCATGGCGGTCGCAAGGAAACCGGCCTGGACGCAGTCGAATGGGCGGTCCGCATGCAAGAGCTGGGCGCCGGTGAAATCCTGCTGACCTCGATGGATCGTGACGGTACTAAACAGGGCTTTAATCTGCCCCTCACCCGCGCCGTGTCGGATGCGCTGACGATTCCGGTGATCGCATCCGGCGGTGTCGGCGATCTCGATCATCTGGTCGAAGGCGTGACCGAGGGTCATGCATCGGCGGTGCTCGCAGCCTCGATTTTTCACTTCGGTACCTATACCATCGCCGAGGCCAAGGCCCACATGAAGGCCGCCGGTGTGGCGGTCCGCGAAACCTGAGAGGACGCACCGATGACGTCTGAAAATTCCGCCGACGTTCTGGCGCGCCTGTTCGCGGTTATCGAAAGCCGCCGGGGCGGCGATGCCGACAGTTCCTACACCGCCAAGCTTTTGGCCGGCGGCGCGCCGAAGATCGCCAAAAAGCTCGGCGAGGAAGCGACCGAAGTCACCATCGCCGCGTTGTCCGAAGGCCCCGATGCGGTGGCGCGCGAAAGCGCCGATCTTCTGTATCATCTGTTGGTGATGTGGGCGGCGATGGATGTGCGCCCCGAGGATGTCTACGCGGAACTGGCGAAGCGCGAGGGCACGTCCGGCATTGACGAAAAGAACAGCCGTTCGAAATAAGCAACGCGGGGATCGTACGCATGGCCTATGACATGACCTATAATCCGGAAAACATTTTCGCCAAGATTTTGCGCGGCGAGATTCCCTGCGACAAGGTGTACGAGGACGAACACACCCTCGCCTTCAACGACATCAGCCCGCGGGCCCCGGTGCATGTGCTGGTCATCCCAAAAGGTCCGTACGTGAACATGGTCGATTTTCACGCCAACGCATCGGATGCAGAGATCGCGGGACTGATGCGCGCCGTCGGCAAGGTTGCCGAGCTGATGGGGGTATCTGAGACCGGTTACCGTATTCTGTCGAATACCGGCGAGGACGCGCACCAGGAAGTCCCGCACCTGCACATCCACGTTGTCGGCAAACGCGACCTTGGCGGCATGCTCGCCCGGCCGAAGTCCTGAGCCACAGCCCCGGGTTCGTAAAATCGACGGTTTTCGTCCAAAACACCCCTATCTGTTGCGGTTTCTATGAGCTAAGATACAGCATCTTGAGTTCTTCAAAGAGACGTGCGGATGGCCACTCGCCCCGAAATCGAACGTTCCGAGCTGCCTGAACTCCCCGGCCAGGCGGAAGTGCTGAGCCTGCCTGCCAGTGGCCCGCTGGTCGTGCCGGGCGGTGGCCTGATGACCGATGCGGTATTTGCGCGCGTTGACGGCGACCTGCTGATCGAACTGGCAGATGGGTCGCGCCTGATCGTGCGGGACTATTTTTACGCACCCTCCCCGCCCGCGCTGGCGACCGATGCGGGTGCGCACATCGGCCCGGAAACGGTGTCCGCGCTGGCCGGTTTCGATGCCGCGGCGACGCCGACCGTAGCCCCCGTGGCGGCACCCATCGGGCGCGTTGAAACCGTTTCGGGTGATGTCGAAATCGTGCGCGCTGACGGCACGCGGATCGAAGCCGAAGCCGGAACGCTTCTTGCTCGCGGCGACCGGATCGAAACCGGGGCCGACGCGAATGCCGGAATGCTGTTCGCCGACGAAAGCACGTTCGCCGTCGGCAGCCACGCCAAGGCGACCTTTGACGATCTGGTCTTCGATCCCGAGAGCGGCGCGCAGCATGCAACGTTCATCGTGCAGCAAGGGACATTCTCGTTTTCCGGCGGTGCGATCGCCAACGACGACGGCGCGTTTCTGATCAAGACTCCGGCGGCGACCGTCAGTGTCGACGGCGCATCCGGCGCCGGACGGGTCGAGGCCGACGGCGGCACCATGGTCACGTATCTGCGTGCCGACGATGTGGGCGAGGGTGCGGTTCGTGTCGAAAACCCCGCCGGCGCACAGGTGCTCGACAATTCCTATGAAGCGCTGATCGTAGACGATTACTTCTCGCCACCCAGTGGCACGCTGCGTCTTGGGCCGCGCGACACTGCCGAACATTATGGCGATGCGATTTCGGCGTTGCCCGACGCGCACGCGATTATGCCGCGTTCGCTGTTGGCGGCGGAACGTGGTGCCGACCCGGCCAGCCGGGCGCTGGCTCAAGAAGCCGAGGAACAGGGCTTCGGACCCGATGCCGACGACAGCGCCGACGGCGGCGGGCTTGAAAGCGCGGTACAGGTCGACCGCGATACAGCGTTCGAAATCGCGGCGCGCAAAGCGGCGATTGCCCGCGCCGCCCGCGATGCTGCTGACGAGGCGCTTGGCGATGCCGCCGCGGCGGAACGTGCCGCGCGCGCGCAAGCTGCTGAAGCCGGGGTCGAGGCCAACGAAAAACTGTCGGCGGCGGAAGCGCTCCGCGCGCAGGCGCTCGATGTCCTCGCGGAATCGGAACGCCGCGACCGTGCCTTCGAGGACGCGATCCGTGACGCAGATCGGGCGGCGGATCTGGAAGACGATGCGGCGCGGGCCGTTGCGGAAACCGATCTTGCAGAGGCACAGGCCGCCGAGCGGTTGGCCGCTGCCGAGGATGCCGTCCGCCGTGCATTGGAAGCTGCCGAGCAGGCGCGCAATGAAGCGCTGCAGATTCTTGAGGAAGCGAAAGCCAAGGAAGCCGCCTTTGCCGAGGCGCAGCGCCTTGCCGCCGAAGCGAAAGAAGCCGAAGAGGCGCGTGCCCTTGCCGTAGCCGAAGCGGATGCTGCCGAGGAGGCTGCTGCTGCCGCGCTTAAGGCAGCCGAAGCGGCGGCGCAGTCCGCCGCCCGGGATGCCGAGGCGGCGGAGCGGGTCGCACAGGAAGCGAGCACCGCTGCCGAGGTGGTCGAAACCGTTGTCGAACGGGAACTGGCGGCGATTGATCCTGACCTGTTGAAGCCGCCTGTTGCCGACGACCCGTCGAGCACGAAGGGCGACTGGATTACACGTACCAACGCGTCCATGAATGTCGCGCGTGCGGCGATGGATGCCGGTGAGGCTGCGGCGCGCGAGGCTTACCGCGAAGCGCTGCGTGAAGGTTCGAGCATCGAGGAAGCTTTGGAGCGCGCGATCATCGCCGCCGAAGCGTATGGGGGATCGAAAAGCGCGGACCAGGTGATCGCTGCCGGGCCGGACGGGTTGATTGAGGGTGGCGAAGAAGTGGACGGCGATATCGTCATTGCCGGCGGCGGTGGATACACCGGTGGGGCCGGTGAAACCGGGGCCATCGGCACGGATGTGCTGATCGGTGGGGCCGGAGCGGATACGCTGGGCGCGGCCGGCGGCGGTGGATACGGGGGCATCGACGGCCTGTTCGGGTTCGGCTTTCGCTTCACGCCGATCGTTCTCAATCTGTCGACGCCGAAAGACGATGATGACGACCGGGATGATCCGGTGATCCTGACGGCGACGGCGGCGGCATCCGATGTGCTGCAGGGAACCGCGCTGGCCGATTTTCTTGTCGGCACAAACAGCGCGACCACGGTCGGTGCACAAGACGGCGCGGACTTTGTTTACGGCGACACCCCGACAAACCTTTTGTCGGGTACGCACAATATATCGAACACCCTCACGAACCCGACGTTCGACGCTTCCGGCAACGACGATCTGTTGTCCGGCGGCGCCGGGGATGACAGTCTTTGGGGCGGTGCCGGTGCCGACACGATTTATGGTGATGTCCCCGACGACACCAGCGCGTTCGGGATATCGCTGGGCAGTGCCGGGAACGGCGCCGATGACATCTATGGTGGCGACGGGAACGATACGATTTACGGCAACGGCGGCGCGGATACCCTGAACGGCGAAGGCGGGGACGATACGTTTGTGCTTGGTGACGATGATGGCGCTAACGACACCGTTCGGGGCGGCGACAGCGGAGCCGACGCCGGGACTGATACGGTCGATTATTCCGGCGCGGGGGCGGCAGTGAACATCGACCTCACGGCGGGAACGGCGGCGGGTGCGACCACGGGCAACGATACCCTGAGCGGGATCGAGCATGGTGTCGGTACCGGGTTTGACGATACCCTTTCGGGTTCCGCCGCCGACAACAGCCTGAGCGGTGGCGGCGGTGCGGATACGCTGAGCGGGCTTGGCGGTGCCGATAATATTTTTGGATACGCGGGCGACGACGTGCTGATCGGCGGCGAAGGCGTGGACACTCTGAGCGGTGGCACGGGGGCGGATGAGTTTCGTTTCGAAGGCGGCTCGGGTGCCGATGCGCTCGCCAAGGCGACGTCGCTCGGCACCGACGTGATAGACGACTACAACGCGTCGGAAAACGATCTGTTCATGCTGTCTGACGGGGACTTCGCGCTCGGTAATGCGGGCACGCTGGCCGACGGGGTCAATTACTTCGAAGCCGACACGACAACCGTCAACGGTGTGGCGCAGAATATTTCCGGCGGTGTCGCCAACGCCGGTGTGGTGATCATCGGCTCAGCCAACGGTGGCGACGGCGCCGAAGTCTGGTACACCGACAATGCCGCCGCCATGACCGACAGCAACTCCTACCAGATCGCCAGCGTGACGGGGGCCGATCGCTCGACCCTCGACGCCGGCGATTTCAATCTGAAAACCTGACGTTCACGCTGGACGCATTTGCGGTTGCGGGGTTGCGCCCTGCTGCCCCGGTTGGACGCGCCGGTAGCTGAGCGCCTCGGCGATGTGGATGCGGCTGACCTTTTCCGAGCCATCGAGATCGGCCAGCGTGCGCGCGACCCTGAGCACGCGGTGATAACCGCGCGCGGACAAGCCGAACGCGGCGACGGCATCACGCATCAATTGCCGCCCGGCATCGTCGGGGGCGGCAATGCTCTCAAGCGCCTGACCGTCAATCGCGGCGTTCGTCATCGGCGTACCGGGGCCGAGTGCTTCTGCGCGCATGCGTTGGCGGCACCGCGCCGCCGCCACACGGGTGGCGACATCGGCGCTGCTTTCTCCCGGCGCCGGAAGGCTTAGGTCCGCCGGGCTTACGGCCGGGACCTCGATCACCAGATCCATGCGATCCATCAAAGGCCCGGAAATTTTCGCCTGATAGTCCGTGCCGCATTTCGGCGCGCGCGAACACGCGGCGCCCGGGTCGGCGAGGTAACCGCAACGGCACGGGTTCATGGCGGCAACAAGTTGAAACCGTGCCGGATAGACAACGTGGGCATTGGCCCGTGCGATGCTGACGCGGCCGGTCTCCAGCGGTTGGCGCAATGCTTCCAGCGCCTGTCCCTTGAACTCGGGAAGCTCGTCCAGAAACAAAACGCCCAGATGCGCCAGCGAAATCTCGCCGGGACGGACGCGCTGTCCGCCGCCGACCAACGCGGCAACACTTGCAGAATGATGCGGATCGCGGAACGGACGGCGCCGGGTCAGCCCGCCGCCCGGCAATTCGCCGGCCAGCGAATGCACCATCGAGACTTCGAGGATTTCGCGCGACGTCAATGCCGGTAGAAGTCCGGCCATGCGATGCGCCAGCATGGACTTGCCGGAACCGGGCGGCCCCATCATCAACAGGTTGTGCCCACCCGCTGCCGCGACCTCAAGCGCGCGCTTTGCCGTTTCCTGTCCCTTGACGTCGATCAGGTCCGGATAGTCCGGCAGGTCGTCATAAAGCCGGGCTTCGAGTGCTGGCAGCACGTGCGTGCCTTTGACATGGTTGATCAGCGACAAAAGGTCCGGCGCGGCGATGACCTCCAGATCGCCGGCCCACACGGCTTCGCTGCCCTGCGATGCGGCGCAGACAAAGCTGCGCGCGCTGGCGGCAGCATGGATCGCGGCGGGCAGCACACCCAGCGACGGCGAGATCGATCCGTCGAGACCCAACTCCCCCATCGCTGTCATGCGGCTGGTTTCGTCCGCCGACAATACGCCCATGGCGCCGAGCAGCCCGATCGCGATGGGCAGGTCGAAGTGGCTGCCTTCCTTGGCGACGTCGGCGGGCGCGAGATTGACGGTAATGCGTTTCGGCGGCAGCGCGAGGCCCATCGAATTCAGCGCGGCGCGAACCCGCTCACGGCTTTCCGCGACCGCCTTGTCGGGCAGCCCGACGATGTGAAAGGCAGGCAGGCCGGACGCCATTTCCACCTGCACATCGACGTCGAGAACGTCGATCCCCTGAAACGCCACCGTGCCGACGCGCGCAACCATATCCGCCCCCGTAAAAGTTCGTTCACAGGGGCTATGAAAGGGTCAGCCGGATTTTTTGAACTGTTTTGAAAAGAATGCCATCAGGCGCCCATCTCGGCGCGGTAAAAAGTGTACGTGCCGCGGCCCATTTCCTTGGTTCTATACAGCGCCAGATCCGCATGCTCGAGCAGCGTTTTTACGTCATCTCCATCCGCGGGATAGACGGCGATCCCGATGCTGACGCCGATCTGCACGTCGTGCCCCAGGATACTTACGGGCTTCTTGATTTCGTCGATGATATTCTGGGCGCTGATCCCGGCATTTGCACCGTCCTGTGGATTGACCAGCAGAATGGCGAACTCATCACCACCAAGCCGGGCGACGATATCGGTTTCACGGGTATGCTTTTTCAAGATACCGGCAACAATCTGCAGCAATGCATCGCCTACCTGATGGCCATACGTGTCGTTGACCGGCTTGAATTTGTCCAGGTCCAGCATCATCAGCGCCAGAACCTTGTTCTCGCGTTTGGCCAATCGCAGGTATTGAAGTGCCTGCAGGTCGAACTGATGGCGATTTGTCAGGCCGGTCAGCGGGTCCGTGGTTGCCAGGCGCACCATTTTGTCTTCGGATTTTTTGCGGTCGGTAATGTCGTAGTAAATACCGAGCATGCCCATGACGTTATCGTCAGTGTCGCGTAACGGCACCTTCGAAGTCCGCAACCAGATTTTGTCGCCCAAAGGGGTTGTTTGCGGCTCGTCGTAATCGAGCTTCGGAATGCCGGAATTCATGACTTGCTTGTCATCGCTGCGGTAAGCCTCGGCCTCCTCTCCCCACACCATGTCCAGATCGCTTTTGCCGATAAGCTCATTGCCGTCGGTATATCCGGCATCCTTTGCGAACAGCGCATTGGCACCCAGATACCGCAGATCCCGATCTTTCCAGAAGATGCGGACCGGCACATTGTTGATGATGGTATGGAGGAGTTTGTTCGCGTTGTTTATGGCTTCATCGACAATGGTCGAACCGGTAATCTCTGTAAAAATATGCAGATACCACGGGGAAGACGTGTCGTTGTATCGATAGGGATAGCTGTTGGAAATATAGCGCCTGTCAGCAACGGCCACTTCGTCTCGGGCAGGCTTGTGACTTTCTCCGTTTGCGACGCTTTGGCACTCGGGAAGGGGGCCTTGTCCGGGCGGAAAAACCTCCCAGTAATATTTTCCCAACGCCGCCTCTTCAGTTATCCCGGCGGCGCGGCAATAGGCATCGTTGACCAGGACCAGCCGATAATCCAAATCATGAATAAACACAGGGTCATCGATACAATTGAATGTATCCCGGTCGTTTCTTTTTATGGCCTGCTTATCCGGCACTTTATTTTCCCCTGTTCATCAAAGGCCGAACGGATGCAACGGTAAGTAAAACTATCACAGTTGAGACTGCGTGGGCATATTTTAATACCCGGCTAAACCGCCTTCAGAATCAACTCCTTGAGTGCACCGTCTGACTTCATTACGTCAGCCGCCGTTTGCAGGTTCCGTACCGCCCTGCTCAGCAGCTAGACGCTGTCCGGAAAAATTTTGCGTTGTGTATCTCAGGTTACATAACGCAGGCCGCGCGCTCCTTAGGGTCGCGGTATCACGCGATACCAACACAAAGGAACGTACAATGTACCGCTTATTCAAATCTCTGGTTCTCGCCGCCGTCACGGCAGGTTGTTTTTTCCATGCCGCGGCGGCCAATGCCGGCGGCGGCCTGAATGACGAAACGATCTTTGCCATCTTCGATCAGGCCAACATGGCGGATATCTCGACCGGAAGGCTCGGCTGGAAAAAGGGTCAGGCGCCCGAGGTCAAGGCGCTCGCCAAGATGGTCGTAACCGATCATACGGCGGTGCAGCAGATGGGCCGTGATCTGGCCAGCAAGCTCGGCTTCCTCGGCACGCCGCCGGACGGAGATACATCGCTGGCCGACCAGGCGGCGGCACTGGCAAAGTTGCAGAACCTCGACGGTGCGGCATTCGACGCGGCGTATCTGCGCCATGAGATCGCATTCCATCAGGCGGTGATCGATGCCATCAACAAGGTCCTGTTGCCGGCGATAAAGTCGCCTGAGTTCCGCAAACTGGTCAATGACGTGCTGCCGGGCTTCGAACACCATCTGGCGGAAACGAAAAAGGCCGCGAAGTTGCTCGGCGTGACGTACTGATCGACGGTCACTCTGCACCGGTCCCGGGAATCTGTCCGGGGCTGGTGCGGTCCGGCCCGTCTTCCTAAGATCGACGCAATGAACATAAGCTGAAGAGGCCGGGATGATCGCGCCAGAAGCCGGAAAAATCATGGAGATACTATCTACTGAGGGACGGAAGCTTTTCACGTCGCGGCTTGTCCGCCATGAATTCGACGCCGGGCGGACGTTGGTTTCCAAAGGAGAGCGGGTGTCCGGTGCTTACTTCGTGTTGGACGGCCAGTTGCGGGTCTACGTTACAAACCCGGGCGGCTCGGAAACCACGCTGTACCTGATCGAACCGGGCGAGACATGCGTGCTGGCTCTCAACAGCCTGTTCAACAGCGTCATATATCCGGCGTGGGTGCAGACAGAATGTCCGGCCACGGTCGGGGTCCTTCCGGGCTCGGTCTTTCGGACGCTGTTTTCGCGCGAACCGGCGATACAGGATTTGACGATACGCGCGCTTTCGACTGCTGCGTTCCGACTGATGGATGAGTTGGATCACCGCCACAGCGAAAGACTGGACCAGCGCCTCGCGCGGTTTTTGTTGTTGCGTGCGGCGCCCGACGGGATGGTGCGCAAGACCCAGCAGGAGATCGCCGACAACCTCGGCTCAACACGCGAAGTCGTGGCGCGGTTGCTCGGCGGGTTCGCGGCGCACAACGCCGTTTCGACCGGGCGCGGCTGGGTTCGGGTCGACGACGCCCCGGCGCTTATGCGGATCGGCGATGGCGCAGACGCATAAGTGTGCTACTCACAGGCATGATCGAGGTAACGCCCGATATTGTTCTGGAAGACACAGAGATCGAGGAACGGTTTATCCGCTCTCCCGGTCCCGGTGGACAGAAGGTCAACAAGACCGAAAGCGCCGTGCAGCTACGCTTCGACGCCAGGCATTCGCCTGCGCTTAGTAATGCGCAGTTCCTGCGTTTGAAGTCGTTGGCCGGCCGGCGCATGACGGCGGATGGGATCGTGGTGATTACGGCGCATCAGTTCCGTACGCAGGAGCTGAACCGCAAGGACGCACTGGATCGGTTGATCGCGCTGATCCGTAACGCCGCGACGCCGCCGAAACGCCGCCGCCCGACGAAGACGCCGCGCGCGGAAAAACGCAAGCGGCTGGACAGCAAAAAACGCACCGGCGAAATCAAGAAGTCGCGTGGACGGGTGCGCGGCGACGAGTGACAAGAACCTATACGTCATCCTGAATCAAGTTCTGGATGACGATACTGTCTAGATCAAGTGTCCGGGTTACAGCTTGCTCTCTATCGCGTCCCAGATATCTGCTTCCAGGCAGGCATCGTCGAAGCGGTTGATTTCCTGCAGCCCGGTCGGCGAAGTGACGTTGATTTCGGTCATGTAGCCGCCGATGACGTCGATGCCGACGAAAATCATGCCGCGCGCCTTTAATTCCGGCCCGATGGCGGCGCAGATATCGCGCTCGCGATCCGTGATTTCGGTTTTCACGGCCTTGCCGCCGACATGCATGTTGGAACGCGCCTCGCCTTCCATCGGCACCCTGTTGGTGGCGCCGGCGATTTCGCCGTCGATCAGAATGATGCGCTTGTCACCGGCGCGGACGTCCTTCAGGTACGCCTGCGCGATGATCGGTTCGCGGTACAGCACCGTGAACATTTCCAACAACGAGTTCAGGTTTTCATCGCCGGGCTTGATGTGGAACACCCCGGCGCCGCCGTTGCCGTAAAGCGGCTTGATAATGATGTCCTTGTGTTCCTCGCGAAACGCCAGAATCCGCTCGCGGTCGGACGCAATCAACGTCGGCGGCATGAATTCCGGGAAGCGCGTGACGAAAAGTTTTTCCGGTGCGTTCCGGACTTCGCGCGGATCATTCACGACAAGCGTTTCGGGATGCACATGTTCGAGCAGGTGCGTCGCCGTGATATACGCCATGTCGAACGGCGGGTCCTGGCGCATCAGCACAACATCGGTGTCGTCGGCAAGATCGATGGTGCGCGTTTCGCCCAGCGTGAAGTGATTGCCTTGTTCGCGGCGGACTTCCATGGGTTCGGCTTCGGCAAGAATGCGACCGTTCGACATCGACAGTTTGCCGGGGACGTAATGCAGCAGATTGTAGCCGCGTTTCTGTGCTTCCAATGCCATGACGAACGTGCTGTCGCCGTGGATGTCGATCGAGCTCACATGATCCATCTGGATCGCGACGTTCAGGGTCATGACGGGTTCCTTGAAAAATTCCGGTGCCGGTTATGTGAGGCGCGTACGCAGTTCCTGCAAGAGTATCGTTGTGTTGTAGCGCGCCTGTTCGCCGGCGCCGAGCCGAAGATATTCCTCCAGCGCATCGACCGCGGCCTGAATACGGTCGAGCCGGGCATTCAACAGACCGCACTCGCGCCACAACGTCGGCTCCTCGGGCGCAATGCGCAGCGCCAGATCGAGCAAGAACGCCGCATCTTCCAGCCGCTTGGCGCGCAGCAGCACCGACTTACGTCCCGCCAGCAGCCGCAGCAAGGCTTCGCGGTCGTCCAGCCCCTTAAGCCCGTTCGGCGTGAGTTCGGATTCGTTGCCGTCGAAGGCTTTCAGCATGGCACGGATATCGACCGGCTCCAACGTCCGCCCGTCACCGAGCGGATCGGCGACCAGCCGTTCACCCAAGCCCTGCAAACGGATCAACATGCGCCCGGGTATGTGAATGATCTCCGCGTCCCAGCCGAGCCCGCGCGCCGTTGCGGCATAGAGGATTGCCAATGCTTCGCTCGACCCGGTCCGGCTGTCGATGACGCGGCTGAGGTCGTAACTGTCTTCGTCGGTGCCTTCGGTTTCGCCGCCGCCGTACCCGTAATGCCGTGCCAGCACCTGCCGGAGTGCGTCGATCATGACGGCGACCGGTACGGGGCCGTCGTCGATCCGGGCATAGTCGCCGACCTTGGCGACCAGTTTCTCGCAGTGGCGTCGGTAGCGATCCAGCGCCAGCGCCGGGCGCTCGACGGCGCCGAGCAGAAGCGCCGCATCGGCGATGTCCATCCCTGCTTCGCGCCCGCGACCGAAGCGGGCCAGTTGTTCGATGATGTCTGCCTGCGTCCTCACGACGCCTTGGGCTCCTTGACCCTCACGTGGTTGACCACGCGTTTGACATACTTAATGGCGCGCGCGTGATTGATGACGCGCTGCAACTCGGCATCGTTCTGGGCAATCCCGATCAGATAGATGACGCCGCCGACGGTTTCGATCGAGTAGTTGATGGCGAGGATTTCTGTATCGAGGGTCATCGTGGTTTTGAGTTGCGTCGTGATCCAGGTGTCATTGGCCATGTCGCTCAGCGGGTTGGGGCTGATGACGACTTCGTTGATGACGTCCTTGACGTCGGCAACGCTCCACGCGATTCGCACGGCCTGTGCGCGCATCTCTTCCGTCGGCACGCGACCGGTCAATAGGACGCGGCCTTCATAGACTTCCAGTCCGACGTCCCCAAACAGGTTTTTGTCCTCTTCCAGAAGCTTGGCGCGGATTTTCGTCGCCGTTGCGGTGTCGATGGCGACGCCCTTCACGCCACGCTCCTGATAGGCGGCGACGCCTGCGGTTGCCGCACCGCCGACGACCATCCCGACGCACCCCGTCAATTGCAGAACGACGGCCACGGCGAGGACCGGGGCGAGAAAGCGCGTCATTTGTCGGGTTCGGTGCGAAAAGAGAGTGTAACGGTTCATGGAGCAATCAGACCTTCCAAGGTTGCGTGTTCGGAATGCTACATCAATTGACCCGTCGGCGAAAAGATCGCGGCGCGGCAAATTTACCGACCGCCGGCGCCTCAGGGCCGCCACGCGTCCGGCATGTGCTGCGGTAATCGGTGCGGCCGCACGGCGACAACGTCGAAACGCAGATCGCATCCTTGATACGAGGCGTGCTGCGCCATGAAATGTTCCGCGGCGCGCGCGATACGTCGGCGTTGCTTTTGGCCGACCGCGTCCAGTGCATCGGCGAGTGTCGCGCGCGCTTTTACCTCGACAAACGCGACCACGCGGCCCCGCCGAGCGACGATATCGATCTCCCCGGCCGGGACACGGTAACCGCGTGCGAGGATTGTGTACCCTTTGAGCCTGAGAAGAACCGCGGCCAGCATTTCCGCGCCGTGGCCGCGCCGGTTCGCCCGCTTTCGCCCGGCGCCGCTCACGGTTCGCGTTCGGCCTTGAGGGCGAGAGCACGGTTATAAAGATCGCGTTTCGAAAGTCCGGTTTCGGCGGCGATGCGCGCCGATGCCTCTCGCACGCTATCGCTTTGCAAAGCCTCGCGCAGACGCGCATCGACGTCTTCCGCATCGGGGGGGCCGTCGTCCAGCGGGCCGCCGACGACTAGCGTGACTTCTCCCTTGGGTGCACCGGCTTCTTCGTAATGGGCGGCAAGTTCATCCAAAGTGCCGGGCCGGACTTCCTCGAACATTTTGGTCATTTCGCGCAGCACCCGTGCCGGGCGTGGCCCAAAAATGTCGGCCATGTCGGCGAGGCTGGCAGCCAGGCGTTGCGGCGATTCAAGGAACACCAGCGTTGCCTCGACGGCGCTCAACGGGCCGAGCCAGGTGCGGCGCTTGCCTTGCTTCGGCGGTGGGAAACCGCAGTACATAAAGCGATCCGTCGGCAGCCCGGCCAGCACCAGGGCGTTGGTGACCGATGACGCGCCGGGAACGGCATGGACAGGGATGCCGGCGTCGCGGCAATCGGCGGCGAGACGAAAGCCGGGATCGTTGATCATCGGTGTTCCTGCGTCGGACACCAGCGCCACGATTTCGCCTGATTCCAGGTGTCCCATGATACGAGGCCCGGCCTTGGCCGCATTGTGTTCATGATAGGAAACAAGCTTGCCGTGTTCGATCCCGTGGATATGCAAGAGCTTACCGGTGACACGTGTATCCTCGCAGGCGATGACATTGGCGTGGCGCAGTATGTTGAGGGCGCGGAGCGTGATATCGGCGGCGTTGCCGATGGGCGTCGCGACGATATAAAGACCGCGTTCAAGGCTTTGTTGCGGTTTACTCGCTTCGGGCAAGCGGCTACCGTCAGCGCTATCGTGTCCGGCACCGGTTGAACGAGAGACAGATGCTTCCAGTCCCCCCTTCGCGGTTTTTGTTTGTGACTTTCGGCCGTGCTTTTTGCCTGCCTGCGACATGCCTTGCCCTTTTGCTTCTTGCCGGGTGCCAGCAAACCGCAAACCAGAGCGCCGGGCAAGGAAAGCCGATGATCGCCGCGCCGTCATCCACCGGGGCTTCGACGGCGGGCTTGCCGCCCAGCCAGCAACTGCCGCCGGTATCCGGGCCGCGCGTCCCGCCGGGGCCGAAGCTGCAGCCGGTGCCAAGAACGGCGCCGCAGGCACGTGCCGGCGAACCGCTGCCGTCATTGGCGGAACTACTTAACCGTCCGGCGAATCCCACGGTACAGCCGCAGATCATGACGTCCACGGTTCCGGCGGCGAATATCGACGCGGTGCGTGTTGCCCTTCTGGTACCGCTCAGCGGCCCGGCGGCCAAGCTCGGTCAGGCGATGTTGAATGCAGCGCAGCTGGCATTGTTTCAATTCGCCGATGACCGCTTCGAGCTTCTGCCGCACGACACCGGCGGAACCGTCGACGGCGCGCTGGTTGCGGCGCAACTTGCCATCGGCGACGGTGCGCAACTGATTGTCGGGCCGTTGCTGTCGGCGTCCGTGCAGGCGGTGGGACCGATTGCGCGTGCCGCCAATGTGCCGGTGGTCGGCTTTTCCAGCGACCGCAATGCCGCCGGGGACGGGGTCTATGTGATGGGTTTTCTGCCGTCCGCACAGACGGAACGTGTGCTGGGTTATGCGATCTCGCGTGGGCTGACGCGGTTCGGGCTTCTCGCGCCGGACAATGCCTATGGTGCAGCCGTGCTGCAGGCAATGCAGCAGGTTACGATCCGCTATGGCGTCGAGATTACCCGTGCACGGCTGTATGATCCGAATGCCGAAGACTACACCAACGTGGTGCGCGAGATTTCCGATTTCGATGCGCGCAAGCAGGAACTGCATCGCCAGATTTCCGAACTGAAGCAGCTCGATGACGAAATTTCGAAAAAGACGCTGGAGCGGTTGGAACAGCTGCAGACGGCGGGCGACCTGCCGTTCGATTCGCTTCTGGTAGCCGACGGCGGCAAACGCCTGCAACAGATCGCCGCGCTTTTGCCGTTCTTCGACGTCGATCCGGCGGTGGTGCAGATCCTTGGCACCGGCCAATGGGACGTGCCCGGCCTCGGCAACGAACCGGCGCTGGTCGGTGGCTGGTACGCCGCCCCTGATCCCGGCGCGCGCGCTGAATTCGTCAAGGAATACGCGGCAACGTATGGCGAACAGCCGCCGCGGCTGGCGACGCTGGCCTACGATGCGACGGCACTGGCGGCTGTGCTGGGCCAGGGCGAAAACGGTGCGAACTTCACCGGACAGGCACTGGCGTCGCCGAACGGATATTGGGGGCGGGATGGGATTTTCCGTCTGATGCCGAGCGGGATCACCGAACGCGGCCTCGCCGTGCTCCAGATCACGCGGCGCAACAGCAAGGTTATCGACCCGGCGCCGGAAAGCTTTCAGCCGCGTATCAACTGATCAGATCAAAAGCGCCGACAGTACGGCGTTCAGCCGCTGACGGCCATCGGCTGTGGCGCGCAGCGCAGTGGCGTCGTGTTCGACAAGCCCGCCGCGCGTCAGCGTATCAAGCGCACCGGCGTCGACGATTTGCGCGATGTCGGTTCCGGTGATTGCGGCGAACCTTTTCAAATCCACCCCCTCGACCAGCCGCAACCCCATCATCAACAGCTCGCGCGCCCGGTTTGCGGCGTCAAGCGGGCGGCGCTTGGCGGTGCCGTGACCATTTTCCGCTGTTCGATGCAACCAGCGCGTCGGGTTGTGGATCTGGTGCGTGCCGAAAAATTCGCCGCCGATGGTCAGCCGCCCGTGCGCACCGGGGCCGATCCCCAGATAGTCACCGCCCCGCCAGCACGTCAGGTTGTGGCGGCTTTCCTCGCCGGAACGCGCATGGTTGGAAATCTCGTACGCCGGCATTCCGACGGCGGATAGAATGTCCTGTGTCGCCTCGAACATGTCGGCGGTCGTGTCTTCGTCGGGGACCGCGATCCCTTCGCGCGCGAAGGGGGTCCCGCTTTCGATGGTCAGTTGGTACAGCGACACGTGCCCGCCGGTGACCTGTAGGGCCTTTGTTAGTTCACGCTGCCAGTCTTCCAGCGTCTGACCGGGCCGGGCGTATATCAGGTCGAACGTCACGCGATCGAATGCCGCATTGGCGTCTTCAAGCGTTTGCAGCGCATCCGCTGCCGAATGATCGCGACCCAAAAATGTCAGCGCGGCATCATCGAAGGACTGCACACCCACCGACAAGCGGTTGACGCCCGCGCGTTTGAAATCTTGCAGCCGTGCGCGTTCCGATGACGTCGGGTTGGTTTCCAGGGTTATCTCGATGTCGTCGGCAACCGCCCAATGAGATTGCACGGCGTTGATCAGCGCCTCGACGGTCGCGGATGCCATCAACGACGGAGTGCCGCCGCCGAAATAGAGACTGGTGACGGTGCGCCCCGGCAGCTCCTCGGCATAGTGCGCCAGCTCCGACAGCAATGCGTCGCGCCATGCGTCATCGTTGATGGCGCTCTCGGGATGGATATTGAAATCGCAGTAAGGACAGATGCGGCGGCAGAACGGCCAGTGCACGTAAACGCCGAACCCGGGACCGGTGCCGCTCACTTAGCCGCCATCGCCGAAACACGCCGCGACCAGTTTGCGAAACGCATCGGCGCGGTGCGACAGCGCGTGTTTTCGCGCCGGGTCCATCTCCGCAAATGTGATCGTCTCGCCGTCGGCAGTGAAAATCGGGTCGTACCCGAAGCCCTTTTCGCCAGCGGGTGGCCAGGTGATTTCGCCCGCGACGGTGCCCTCGAACACTTCCGCATGGCCGTCCGGCCACGCCAATGCCAGGGCGCAGACGAACTGCGCGCCCCGGTCTTCGGCGCCTCGCAGCAATTCCTCGACCTTTGCCATCGCCGCGCCGAAATCCTTGTTCGGCCCGGCCCAGCGTGCGGAATAAATGCCGGGGGCACCGTCGAGCGCATTGACCGCGAGACCGGAATCGTCGGCGAGAGCGGGCAGATTTGCCGCGTCCGCTGCCGCGTGCGCTTTCAACAACGCGTTGTCGACAAAGGTTGTGCCTGTTTCTTCGGGTTCCGCCAGCCCAAGATCACCGGCGGAAACCACATCGACCCCGAACGGCGCCAGCAGTTCGGCGATTTCACGGACCTTGCCCGCATTGTGGCTGGCGATGACCAGACGATCGTGATCGAAATGGCGCGCCACGGTACGGGCCTCAGAGACCGAGCGCTGCGTTCTGCGCCGCGGTCAGTTCTTGCACGCCTTTTTTGGCAAGCGCCATCAGTTCCAGGAAGGTTTCTTCGGAAAACGGATCGGCTTCGGCAGTGCCTTGAATTTCGACGATGCCGCCCTTTCCGGTCAGCACGAAATTGGCGTCGGCTTCGGCGTTGGAATCCTCGTCATAGTCGAGATCGAGCACGGACTTGCCTTCGAAAACACCGCACGATACTGCGGCGACGTTATCGATCAGCGGAATATCGGTGAGGATGCCGAGGTTCTGGCAGGTCTGAAATGCACGGTACAGCGCCACATAGGCACCGGTGATCGACGCCGTCCGGGTGCCGCCGTCTGCCTGAATGACGTCGCAATCGAGTTTGATCTGCAGTTCACCCATGCCGCCGAGATCGGTGACGGCACGCAGCGAGCGGCCGATCAGGCGTTGGATTTCCTGTGTGCGGCCCGATTGTTTGCCACGTGCCGCTTCGCGGTTGGAGCGTGTATGCGTGGAGCGCGGCAGCATGCCGTATTCCGCCGTCACCCAGCCTTTGCCGCTGTCGCGCATCCATGGCGGAACACGCTGTTCGACGCTGGCGGTGCACAGAACATGGGTGTCGCCGAACTTGGCGAAGCACGACCCTTCGGCGTGGCGCGCGACATCGATTTCGAGGATCACGTCACGCATTTGATCGATTTGACGGCCGGAAGGGCGCATTTGAATTCTCCGCATGTGTAAATCGACGGCCAAGCTAGCGGCTCACCCCGAGCGCGTAAAGGTGGCAGCCGCGTGAAAAGGTATATGCTTTCATTGAGTTGACGGCATTAAAGGCGGAAACTACATAACGCCGACTTTTGCGCATGCCGATAAAGGTGCGGAACATACGATGATTGCCGAACTGAACGAGCGCTCGCGGGAAATTTTCCGCCTGATCGTCGAAGCCTATTGTGATACCGGCGACCCTGTCGGTTCGCGCACGGTTTCGCGGCGCATGGCGCAGAGCCTGTCGCCGGCGACGATCCGCAATGTCATGGCCGATCTCGAAGACGCCGGCCTTTTGTTCTCGCCGCACACGTCGGCCGGGCGGCTACCGACGGAAGCGGGCCTGCGGCTGTTCGTCGACGGGATTCTCGAAGTCGGCAATCTGTCGGACGATGAACGTAACCGAATCGAGGCGCAATGCGCCGGCACCTCGTCGAGCGTCGATCAGGTGCTCGAGGAAGCAACGACGACGCTGTCCGGCCTGACCGGGTTCGCCAGCCTCGTGTTCGCGCCAAAGACCGACAGCCCGCTGAAACACATTGAATTCGTCAGCCTTAGCCCCGGGCGCGGGTTGGTCGTTTTGGTGACGGAAAACGGAGTCGTCGAAAACCGGTTGATCAACATCCCGATGACGCTGCCGCCGTCGGCGCTGGTGCAGGCGACGAATTTTCTCAGCGCACGGCTGGTCGGGCGGACATTGCAGGAAGCCCACGACGAAATCGTCGCGGAACTGGAAAGTCATCAGGCGCACCTCGACGAACTGACACAGAAAGTCGTCGAAAGCGGCCTCGCCACCTGGTCCGGCGGCAGCGACCAGCCGGATACGCCGGGAACGCTGATTGTGCGCGGTCAGGCGAAGCTTCTTGAAGACGTGACGGCGCTGACGGATCTTGAGCGCATTCGCTCGCTTTTCGAGGCGCTGGAGACGAAAAACGAGATGCTCAAGCTGCTGAGCCTTGCGGACGGGGCGGATGGAGTCCAAATCTTCATTGGCGCGGACAACAAACTGTTCAATGTTGCCGGTTGCTCGATGATCGTCGGGCCGTACCGCAACGACGCCAGCCATATCGTCGGTGCGATCGGGGTGATCGGGCCGTCCAGAATGAATTATGCGCGGATTATTCCGATGGTCGATTACACGGCCCGGATGATCGGCCAAAGATTTAGATAACGGGTTCCGTTGAAGTGATAGGAAGATGATGCAAAGCGAAGACAACGCAGACAAGCAGACCGCCGAAGAGCAGGCCGACCCTGCCGCCGAAACCCCGGAAGCTGCCGGGGCCGATGCCGGTGCCGCGGCACAGGACGACACTGTGGACGAAGGCCGTATCGATGCCGGAGAGGACGAGGATTCAGCGGCCGCCGCCGAAGCCGAGGCGTTCGATCTGGAAGCGGAGTTGGCGGACGCCAAGGACAAGTTGCTGCGCGCGTTGGCCGAGGCCGAGAACGTGCGCCGCCGGGCGTCGCGCGACGTGGAAAACGCTTCGAAACGCGCTATCGCCGGTTTCGCCCGTGAAATGGTCGTCGTTGCCGATAACCTGAGCCGCGCGCTCGGTGCCGTCGACAAGGAAAAGCTGGGCGAGAACGACGCCGTGAAAAGTCTGCTCGAAGGCGTCGAAATGACGGCGCGCGAAATGCAGAACGCGTTCGCCAGAAACGGCATCAAGAAAATCGATCCGCTGGGCGAGCGTTTCGATCCGCAGCATCACGAAGCGATGTTCGAATACGAAGACCCGTCGAAGCCGGCCGGTTCCGTCGGACAGGTCATGGAATTGGGGTACACGCTGCACGACCAGCCGCTGCGCCCGGCCAAGGTCGGGGTGACCAAGGGCGGCGCGAAGCCGGGCCCGGCACCGACGCCCTCGCCGCAAACCCTCGACGAAGCCGGGGCGGAAAAGTCGTCCGGTTCGGGCGGGACCGCTTACGAAGATGACAAAAAGCCGTCCGGTACCAACATTGACGAGGAATTATAGGGCCTTAAAAACCCTAAAATAATATAGGGAAATCGTTGCAGCCCCGGATTTCCGGGCTTATATCCCAATCAAATCCGCTCTCCGGCGATACGGCGGGCGGAAATCTTGAAGGCGGGCCGCGTGTGGCGGGCCGTTTTTAACCGAGGGGTCGATATCAGGCGCTTGCAAAGGCCGGTTTCGACCGCCGCAGAAAGAAGAGGTTAGTTATGAGTAAGGTAATCGGTATCGACCTGGGCACGACGAACTCGTGTATCGCCGTTATGGACGGCAAGGATGCCAAGGTTATTGAAAATGCGGAAGGCGCGCGCACGACGCCGTCGATGGTTGCTTTTGCCGATTCCGGCGAGCGCCTTGTCGGCCAGCCCGCGAAGCGCCAGGCCGTCACCAACCCGGAAAAGACCCTGTTCGCGATCAAGCGCCTGATCGGGCGCCGTTACGACGATCCGGTCACGGAAAAAGACAAAAAGGTCGTTCCCTACAACATCATCAAGGGTGACAACGGCGACGCATGGGTCAGCGTTGACGACGACAAATATTCCCCCTCGCAGATTTCCGCGTTCATCCTGCAGAAAATGAAGGAAACGGCGGAAAGCTATCTTGGCGAGAAGGTTGAGCAGGCGGTGATCACGGTCCCGGCCTACTTCAACGATTCCCAGCGTCAGGCGACCAAGGACGCCGGCAAGATCGCCGGTCTTGAAGTGCTGCGCATCATCAACGAACCGACGGCGGCCGCACTGGCCTATGGGCTCGAGAAAAAAGACGGCGGCACCATCGTCGTTTACGACTTGGGCGGCGGTACGTTCGACGTGTCGATCCTGGAGATCGGCGACGGCGTGTTCGAAGTGAAGTCGACGAACGGCGATACGTTCCTCGGCGGTGAAGACTTCGACAACCGGATCGTCGATTATCTTGCCGACGAGTTCAAAAAGGAAAACACCATCGATCTGCGCGAAGATCGCCTGGCCCTGCAGCGGCTCAAGGAAGCCGCCGAAAAGGCCAAGATCGAGCTGTCATCGACGAGCCAGACCGAGGTCAACCTGCCGTTCATCACGGCCGATCAGTCGGGTCCGAAACACCTCAATATCAAGCTTTCCCGCGCCAAGCTGGAAACGCTGGTCGAGGATTTGATCGAACGCACGATCACCCCGTGCAAGAACGCGCTCAAGGACGCGGGCATTTCCGCCGGTGAAATCGACGAGGTCATCCTCGTCGGCGGCATGACGCGTATGCCGAAAGTCATCGAAACGGTGAAGAACTTCTTTGGCCGCGAACCGCATAAGGGCGTGAACCCGGACGAAGTCGTCGCGCTTGGCGCCGCCATCCAGGGTGGCGTGCTCAAGGGTGACGTCAAGGACGTGCTTCTGCTCGACGTGACGCCGTTGTCGCTCGGTATCGAAACGCTGGGCGGCGTGTTCACGCGTCTGATCGATCGCAACACGACGATCCCGACGCGCAAGAGCCAGACCTTCTCAACGGCCGAGGACAACCAGTCCGCGGTGACGATCCGGGTCTTCCAGGGCGAGCGTGAAATGGCCGCGGACAACAAAATCCTCGGTCAGTTCGATCTGGTCGGTATCCCGCCGAGCCCGCGCGGCATGCCGCAGATCGAGGTCACCTTCGACATCGATGCCAACGGTATCGTCAACGTGTCGGCCAAGGACAAGGCAACCGGCAAGGAGCAGCAGATCCGCATCCAGGCGTCGGGCGGCTTGTCCGACGACGACATCGAAAAGATGGTTCAGGAAGCGGAACAGAACGCGGACGCCGACAAGAAGCGCCGCGAGCTGGTCGATGCCCGCAACAACGCCGACAGCATGGCGCACGCCGCCGAAAAGAGCCTGAGCGAATTCGGCGACCAGGTCGATGCCGCCGACAAGACGGCCATCGAAGCGGCGATTGCCGAAGTGCGCGAGGTCATGGAAGGCGACGATCTCGAAGCCATCACGGCCAAGACCGAAGCGCTGAGCCAGGCGTCCATGAAGTTGGGCGAAGCGATGTACAAGGCGCAGCAGGCCGAGGCCGAAGCGGCCGGCGGTGAAGCCGGTGGCGATGGCGGCGATGATGCGAAAGCGTCCGATGACGACACCGTCGTCGATGCTGACTTCGAAGAAGTCGATCCGGATCAGGACAAAAAGAGCGGCTGATGCTGCTCCTCGGTTCGGGCGGCCTGAGACAATTGGGCCGCCCGCCGACGGATCTCTTCGGGGGAAGACGTCACCATGGCTAAACAGGACTATTACGAGTGCTTGGGGGTTTCCAGGGACGCCGACGCGGGCGAGCTGAAGAAGGCCTATCGCAAGCTTGCCATGCAATATCACCCGGACCGGAATCCGGACGATGAAGCGGCGGAAAAGCGTTTCAAGGAAGTCAACGAAGCGTACGAAGTCCTCAAGGACGATGAAAAGCGCGCTGCGTACGACCGCTTTGGCCATGCAGCATTCGAAGGCGGCGGCCCTGGGCCGGGCGGCTTCGGCGGCGGCGGCGGCGCCGGTGCCGGCGGGTTTGCCGACATTTTCGAGGAGATGTTCGGCGACTTTATGGGCGGCGGACGCGGTGGCGGCCAGCGCGCCAACGCCGGACGCGGGTCCGATCTTCGTTACAATATGGAAATCACGCTCGAAGATGCGTTCAACGGTCTAAAGACCGATATCCGCGTACCGACGTCGGTCAGCTGCGACGACTGCCACGGTTCCGGCGGTAAGGACGGCGCGGCGCCGGTGGCGTGCGATACGTGCGGCGGTGCCGGACGTGTGCGTTCGCAGTCGGGTTTCTTTACGGTCGAGCGCACCTGCCCGACCTGCCAGGGCACCGGTCATACCATCAAGGATCCGTGCCGGAGCTGTTCCGGGACCGGACGTCAGCAAAAGGAAAAGACGCTCGCCGTCAACATTCCGGCCGGTGTCGAGGACGGCACGCGCATTCGTCTTGCCGGCGAGGGCGAGGCCGGACTGCGCGGTGCGCCGGCGGGTGATCTGTACATTTTCCTGGGCATCAAGCCGCATCGCTTCTTCCGCCGCGATGGCGCCGATATCCATGTCCGCGTGCCGGTGCCGATGGCGACGGCAACGCTGGGCGGCCAGATCGAGGTGCCGACCGTCGAAGGCAAGTTGCTGCGCGTCACGATCCCTGAAGGCACGCCGACGGGCCACCAGCTCCGGCTGCGTGGCAAGGGCATGAAGGTGCTGCGCTCGGAAAGCCGTGGCGATATGTTCGTGCAGATCTTCGTGGAAACGCCGGTCAACCTGACCAAGAAGCAAAAAGAGCTTTTGAAGGAATTCTCCGGGGACGAGAAGACGTCCAAGAAGCACAGCCCGGAAAGCACCGGCTTCCTGGATAAGGTCAAGGAACTCTGGGAAGACTTGAGAGATTGAGCGCCGGCGCACCCGGTGCACCTTGAACCGTGATCCCCGCGCAGAGGGGACCCAGCCATCAGAACTTCGAGAAAAGCCATTCGACGGCTTGGGAAAGACCGATTTCGCGGGACTGACGATGTGGTGAAGGCGTGACAGCCTTCCATCAATCCGTATGATGCGGCCCAACAGTTTGTTTGTGGAGACGTGCCATGAAAATCGGAATTGTCGGATGCGCCGGACGGATGGGCCGCATGCTGGTTAAGGCGGTCGCCGAAACGCCGGGCGCGGAACTCGCGGGCGGCTCGGAAGCGCCGCACTCGGATGCGATCGGTGAAGACCCGGCTGTGCTGGCGGGTCTACCGGCGTCGGGCCTGAAGATCACCGGCGATGCGCGCGAGCTGTTCGAGGTTTCGGATGCCGTTGTCGATTTCACCGCACCGGTGGCGACGGTGGCACACGCGGCCCTGGCCGCTGAAACCGGCACTGCACTGGTGCCGGGCACCACCGGTCTATCCGCCGAAGATCAGGCAAAAATCGAAGAAGCGGCGAAGGCTGTGGCCATCGTCCAGGCCGCCAATTATTCCGTCGGCGTGAACGTCTTGTTGGGTCTGGCCGAACAGACGGCGGCGATGCTGGGTCCGGAGTTCGATATCGAGATCCTGGAAATGCATCACCGCCACAAGGTCGACGCACCGTCCGGGACGGCATTGGCGCTCGGTCACGCGGCGGCAAAGGGGCGCGGCGTCGATCTGGACACGGTGTCGGACCGGGTCCGCGACGGCCATACCGGCGAGCGCACCGTCGGCAATATCGGCTTCGCCACGCTCAGGGGCGGCATGGTTGTCGGCGATCATTCGGTGATTTTCGCGTCCGACGACGAGCGCATCGAAATTACGCACAAGGCTGCCGACCGGGGTCTGTTCGCCAAGGGGGCGATCCGCGCTGCGCTGTGGGCTTCGGATAAGGCGCCGGGTCTTTATTCGATGCGCGACGTGCTGGGGCTGGACAAGTAGCGTCTTAACAAACAGCGTCGGCGTAGCGGACATCGCTTAACCGCCGCACTTCACTTTGCAGCACTTCGCACAGCGCCTCTTTCTCGTCGAGATTGAGGAACTTGCCGATCACGATCCGCTTGCCATGAGTGCCGGCAATCAGTTGCTGCGACGGTCCGTCGAGCCGGAACTGCAGCCATTGCGGCTGGAACGACCAGTGCTTGCGCTTGCCCCAGTGATCGACTTTCGAGACACGGAACTCGCGCTCGGTGATGGTGATCGCCTCGAACGCCGCGCCGACCTTGTGATTGTAGTGAAGCGCGAAGATCAGTGCCCCGACTTCCAGGCCCATGAAACCGAAGACAGGCCACGCACCTGCGATCAGAAACGCGGTGCCTGTCGGGATGAAAAGGAACAGCACGAAGAACGACACGATCTTGACCGCACGGTCGCTGGAACTGCGATGCGGCCGGATAACGCGCGAAAAGCGGATCGCATCGTTGTCGGCGTGGTGTTCGGCGCGGGCGCGGGGTGTGTCCATGTGGCGTATTTTACGCGTTCTCCCGAAAAAGCAACAACCGGGTTTTCTCGGCGCACGATTTGCGGGATAAGAAAGCATGAAAAAAGCCGATGTCGTGACGTTTTACAGCCGCTTGCGCGATGCCGACCCGGAACCCGTGGGCGAATTGCATTACGTAAACCCCTACACCTTGCTGGTCGCCGTGGCCTTGTCCGCGCAGGCCACCGACGTCGGCGTCAACAAGGCGACGACCCCATTGTTCAAAAAGGTGAAAACGCCGGAAGCGATGGTCAAGCTGGGGCTGGCCGGTCTCAAGGACTACATCAAGACGATCGGGCTGTATAACACAAAGGCCAAGAACGTCATCGCGCTCAGCCAGTTGCTGATCGACCGCCACGGCAGCGTCGTCCCGGACGATCAGGCCGCACTGGAGGCTTTGCCGGGGGTCGGGCGCAAGACCGCCAACGTGGTCCGCAACATTGCCTTCGGCGCGCCGACCATTGCCGTCGATACGCATATCTTTCGGGTGTCGAACCGCACCGGGCTGGCACCGGGGAAAACTCCGCTGGCCGTCGAAAAGAAACTGCTCAAGGTGACGCCGGACGAATTTGCGCTGCATGCGCATCACTGGCTGATTTTGCTCGGGCGTTATACCTGCAAGGCGCGGAAGCCCGAGTGCCCGAAATGCATCGTCGCCGACGTCTGTGCATTCAAGGGGAAGACGACGCTCGCCTGAGCGGGTTAGCCCGCTGTGCGCAGGACATGCCTGCGAACCACGGATTTCAGGCACGTCCCGGCGTCTTTGCCATTACCCACGTCCAGGTGATCTACGTGCAACGGTGCGCCGTCGCTGCTTTGTCGCGGATACAGAAACAGCAAAAGCACGCATTGATCGGTGCGGTACTGCCAGATTTCCGCACCGAGGTCGCGGCGCACAAGACCTGCTGTACCGAACGCCGCGTTCAGCGCATCCGCCGACCAGCCAATGACCTCATCAGGTGCGGGTGCATTGATCTCGGGCTCCGGCGTGCGCGCCGGGGCTGCGGATGGCGCCGGCAAGCTTGCCGTCTCCGGCATCCGGGCCGCCTCGGTGGCGGGCTGGTGGGCGGCTTGCGGTGGTGCAGCGCCATCCCCGGCGCAACCGCTAAGCGCGGCGGCAACCAGGAAAACCCCGAGAAAATGTATGTGTCCGCGCCGTCGGGCGTCGTTATTCATCGTCGTCCGGTGGTGTCAGCGTCTGCATGTCGCCGGCGATTTCACCACCTGATTCTATGACGATGCGCCCGTAACGAACCTTGCCGTGGATGCGTCCGCCGGAGCGCACGATCAGGCGTTCGCGTGCCGTCAGATCGCCTTCGTAACGGCCGCTGATATCGGCCTCATCCACTTCGGCCGCGCCTTTGAAGTATCCGCTCGGCGAAATTTCCAGCACCCGTGCACCCGGCAGGGTCACTTCGACATGGCCTTCGACGATCAGTTTGTCGCATGCCGTGATTTCGCCATTGAGCTGGATATCGCGACCGACGATCAGGCGGCGGCTTTCGATCTCGTTGGTGCGCGGGCGGTCGATGCGCCGCGCCGGGGCGCTCGGAAGGTCTGGGCCTCGGCGTTGCAGGTCGGGCATATGCGCGCTGGACGACGGCGGTTTGGCCGGCGCGTGCGAGCCTTTCTTGGAAAACGGCTTCAGCGGCGGTGCGTCTCCGGCATCGTCGTCGCCGGCATCCATCCGTGCGGGCAGCGCATCGGGCTTTTCCGGTGCTTTGGCCGGATCTTCGTCTTTTTTCTTACCAAACATGAATGTCTATCCCCAACCGATGCGGTCACTGCGACCGCAAACCCCTTAGGACCGAAATCAGGCTCTCGCCGGGGCGCCACCGGTCCCGCTTGGGCGCCATTTTTCAAACAGGTGTACCATCGCCGACGTTGCCACCACGGGCATGAGCAGGTTGACCAACGGGATCGTCAGCGTAAACGCGATCACGACCCCGACCATCATAACGCTGCCCTGGCGGGCTTTGCGCAATGCCGTCACGTCCTTTTGCGACAGACGGCGCGACGCCACCAGCTCAAAGTATTCACGCCCCAGAAGATAACCGTTCACCAGATAGAAAACAAAAGGGAAAAGCGGCCCTAAAAACAGGAACGGCAGCATCAGGATGTTGAGCACGATAAGCACGCCAAGGAACTTCGCCGACATGACGACTGCTTCGCCGACCGACTGCCCGTTGGCCGCCGGCAACGCCGGGTAGTGGCGCCGTTCGACGCAATCGGCGACTTGATCGAGAAACAGGCCGATGACGGCGCTGACCGTTGCCGGAAACAGAAACACCGTCAGTACCAGCGTCGCCGCCGCGCCGAGAAAATCGATGATGTCTTCCAGCCAGCCGATTTCCGAAATCGACGTTTCGCGCAACAACCAGCCGATGACCGTCCACAACACGGCGAATGTGACCAGTGCTGCCAGGATCGAAAACCACAAATATTTTCGTGTGGCTTTGTCGCTAAGCTGATCAATTCCTTTAATAAAAGCACTTATCATATTGATTTTACCGAAAACTATGAAAACAATGGCATAATTGTAAATTTAAGGACGGGCCAAGGCCCGGGTCAAGCGTGGATTCTCAACCAGAATCTCAGAAAAGATAAATTTGAATGTTAAATCAATAATTTATTAACCATATTTTATTTTTGAAATTAATATACCCGTTGCCAGGGTACGCAGGTGGTGTACGGGTTGTCCGCCATAAGCCCGTTCCCGCTTGCCCCACACCCGGCATTGACTATACTCCGCGCGAATCAATGGGTTTCGATATGTAGCCCCGGCTTTATTTTCAGCGAGTGATCATGGCAGACGCGACCTACGACGTCCTCGGCATCGGCAATGCGATTGTCGATATTCTGGTTCAAACCGAAGACGACTTCCTCAGCGAGAACGGTCTGACCAAAGGCGCCATGGCGCTGGTCAGCGCTGAAGAGCAGCGTGCGCTTTACGACAAGACCGGTCAAGCCATCGAAAGCTCGGGCGGGTCCGCCGCCAACACGCTAGCGGGCATTGCCGCGCTCGGCGGCCGTGCGGCCTTTGCCGGTCGGGTGATGGATGACCAGTTGGGCGGCGTTTTCGCCCACGACATTCGCGCCGCAGGCGTCAGCTTTGAGACGGCCATGGCCGCCGACGGTGCGCCGACGGCGACGTGTCTGGTGCTGATTTCGCCGGATGGCCAGCGGACCATGCAGACCTACCTGGGCGCCTGTGTGGATTTCTCGCCCAAGGATCTCGATCCGGCGCAGGTCGAAGCGGCGCAGGTCACGTATCTTGAGGGTTATCTCTGGGATCCCGATCCCGCTCGCGAGGCGTTTTTCCAGGCCGCGCGCATTGCTCACGAGGCTGACCGCAAAGTCGCGTTGTCGCTGTCCGATCCGTTCTGCGTCGACCGGCACCGCGACGGTTTCATGGACTTCATTGCCGAGCATGTCGATATCCTGTTCGCCAACGAAGATGAAATCCTGTCGCTGTTTCAGACCAAGGATTTCGATGCCGCCCAGGAACGCATCCGCGCCATGGTCGACATCGCGGCGCTGACCCGTTCGGAAAAAGGGTCCGTCATCGTGACGCCGGAAGACGTCATTGCCGTGCCGGCCGCCAAGGTCGAGCGCGTCTTCGATACCACGGGCGCGGGTGACGCCTATGCTGCCGGTTTCCTTGCCGCTTACACGCAAGGTCACACCCTGAAAAGCGCTGCCCAGGTCGGCGGCCTTCTGGCGGCGGTTATCATCCAGCAGATCGGCGCCCGGCCGTCCGCGAACGTGCAGCATCTACTGCAGAACCTGGACGGCTGATAAACATTTACCCCTTACTGGGATACACCTGATGGAACTTAGAAACATCGCGATCATCGCGCACGTCGACCATGGGAAAACCACGCTGGTCGATACCATGATGCGCCAGAGCGGCGCTTTCCGCGACAACCAGAAAGTCGCCGAGAGGGCCATGGATTCGGGCGAGCTGGAACGCGAGCGCGGCATCACCATTCTCGCCAAATGCACGTCGGTCGAATGGAAAGACGTCCGCATCAATATCGTCGATACGCCAGGCCACGCCGATTTCGGTGGCGAGGTCGAACGTATCCTGTCGATGGTCGACGGGGTCGTCCTGTTGGTCGATGCCGCCGAAGGCCCGATGCCGCAGACCAAGTTCGTCACCGCCAAGGCGTTGAAGCTCGGCCTTAAGCCGATCGTCGTCGTTAACAAGGTGGACAAGCCCGACGCCCGCTCGTTCGAGGTGCAGGACGAAGTGTTCGATCTGTTTTCGGCGCTGGATGCCAGCGACGAGCAGCTCGATTTCCCGACCCTGTTCGCATCCGGGCGGAGCGGCTGGGCGGCTGCGGACCCGGATGAACACGGCGATACCCTGGAGCCGCTGTTTGAAAGCATCATCGAACACGTCGCCGCGCCCGATGCAGATGCTGCCGGGCCGTTTTCGATGCTGGTGACGACCATTGAAGCCGATCCGTACCTTGGGCGCATTCTGACCGGGCGGGTTCTTTCGGGTGCCGTCAAACCGAACCAGACCATCAAGGCGCTCAACAATAAGGGCGAGACGATCGAACAGGGCCGTGTGCAGAAAATCCTGGCATTCCGCGACGTCAAACGCGAATCCATTGATCAAGGTGTCGCCGGGGACATCGTCGCCATCGCCGGGATGACCAAGGCAACCGTCGCCGATACGCTCTGCGCGACCGAAGTCGACGAACCGATCCAATCGCAGCCGGTCGACCCGCCGACGCTGGCAATGACGTTTTCCGTCAATACGTCGCCGTTCGTTGGCCAGGATGGCGACAAGGTGACGTCACGCATGATCCGCGAGCGCCTGATGCGCGAAGCCGAAGGCAACGTCGCCATTCGCATCACCGAAGCCGACAACAAGGATGCTTTCGAAGTCGCGGGCCGAGGCGAGTTGCAGCTCGGCGTGCTGATCGAGCAGATGCGCCGCGAAGGCTATGAGCTGTCGATTTCCCGTCCGCGCGTGTTGTATCGCGAAGACCCGGACAGCGGTGAAAGAATGGAGCCGCTGGAAGAAGTGGTCGTCGACGTCGACGAAGAGTTTTCCGGGATCGTTGTCGAAGCGTTGAGCGTCCGCAAGGGCCGCATGACGGAAATGCGCCAGGCCGGTGGCGGCAAGGTTCGGTTGACCTTTATCGTGCCGTCGCGCGGGTTGATCGGCTATCACGGTGAATTCATGACGGAAACCCGGGGGACCGGCGTGCTGAACCGCGTGTTCAGCGGCTATGCGCCGCACCAGGGCGAAGTGCCGGGCCGGCGCAACGGTGTGCTGATTTCCAATGCAACGGGCAAATCCAATGCCTACGGTCTGTCCGGGCTGGAAGGCCGGGGCGTATTGCTGATCGGTGCCGGTGTGCCGGTGTACGAAGGCATGATCATCGGCGAACACAGCCGTGGGAACGACCTTGAGGTC
>Ga0209578_10000611_pt1 | contig 41457 bp, 30 predicted proteins | sample tdAd472_FD_187127 | JGI IMG/M metagenome (GOLD analysis project Ga0209578, IMG submission 187127) | Marine sediment microbial communities from the Atlantic coast under amendment with organic carbon and nitrate - tdAd47.2 (SPAdes)... | ecosystem: Environmental > Aquatic > Marine > Coastal >...
TGCGCCCCACATCATAATAGTTGCTATCGTCCTGGTCGTTTTCCTGCAGGGTCATGCCCGCGAGCAGCGACCAGTTGTCCCCAAGCTTCAACTGGGCCGACAGGCGCCCGCCATAGGTATCTGATTGGTTGACATTATCCAGCCCCAGCCGCAGGTCATCGATATAGCCGCCTTCATGCTCGAAGTAGCCCGCTGCGCGGATGGCCAGTTGGTCCTCGACAAGTGGGATATTCACAATGCCGCTCACATCCTGCGACGGGGTGCCGCCTTTGGTCCAGGCGAGGCCCGCACTGGCGCTCAGTTCCACTTCCGCGAGGTTCGGTTTTTTGGTCACAACCCGGTAAAGCCCCGTCAGCGCACCGGAGCCATATAGCGTGCCCTGGGGGCCGCGCAGCACCTCGATGCGTTCGATATCAATAAGCCTCAGCGATGGGTCAGGCGCATTATATGTCAGGCGCGTATTGTCGAAATAGGTGCTGACAAGTGACTGCGCGCGCCCGGAAAAAGCCCCGTCAGACAGCCCGCGCACGATGACCTTGTTCTGGCCGTCGCCCTGGTTTGTGGCGTGCATGCCTACAATCCGCCGGGCCGCCTGGTTGGTGGTGCTGAGGCCAAGCTGCTCTTTGGTAGAGGCGCCGATGGCGCTGATGCCGTATGGCAGCTTTTGCAGATTGTCGGCGCGCCTGAGCGAGGAAACCATGATTTCCTGGACGAAGGGTTCACTGTGGGACGAGGCTTCAGCTTTTGGGGCGGGCTTTCCCACAGGCGGCTTGCGGAAAACCCGCACCACGCCGGGGCCGATGATCTCGAAGGTGAAACCGGTGCCGTCCAGCAGATGCTCCAGGCCTTCACTGGTGCTCATGTCGCCGCTGACTGCCTTCGCCTTGCCGTCCCTGAAGGACAGTGACGGGCGGCCAATGGAAATGCCGGCCTGACGCGCAAAAGAGGCCAGCGCCTTGGCAAGCGGCATGGCCTCTATGTCAAAAGTCTTGGATTCTGCAGACGCCGAAGCTTCCGTCTGGCCGGCAAGGCAGCAGGCCAACAGCGCCAGGGCGGAAGCCTTCTTCCCAACTATGCGCACATGTCTACTCCCTGCGACCGATCAGAATTGCTCCATCCGTCTGTTTTATGGTCACAGGCAGTAGTTTTTCAAGTGTTGTCAGTACAGTTTCCCGGTCACCCATATTGAGAATGCCGGAAAAGCTGATTTCCCGCGCGCCGGAGGTTACGGCGATAGGCTCGCCCAGATACCGGCTGAGATCACGAGCGACCAGATAAAGCGCAGCGTCTTCATATTCCAGATATCCGTGCAGCCATGCGGTTACCTGCCGGGCATCCACTGTTTGAACGTGGGTCTCTGATGATTTCTCATAGGCGGTCAGTTGGTCGCCAACACCCAGGCGCTCCCGCTCGGCCGACAGGGCTTCCTCTTCGATCACGTGTGTCGGCGCGACATCCACAAGTCCTTCCGCCACAGTGACAACAAGCTGGCTGTCATAGCGCAGGATATTGAACTGGGTGCCCACAACCTGAACCGACTTGCTGCCCAGGTCCACCCGGAACGGACGGTCCGGGTTCTTGGTCACGGAAAAGAGCGCCTCGCCATAGGCAAGTGCGGTTTGCCGAACGTCGCCTGTGAAGGCAACGCTGATTTTTGTGTTGGTGTTCAGCTGAACGGTTGAGCCGTCCTCAAGCGTGACAAGGCGGGTTTCGCCAAGCCCGGTCTGGTAATATTGGGTGTCAGGGCCAAAGAAGGGGCCAGTGAAGCTTGTGCCGATGATCAGCAGGAGCATCGCAGCCAGGGCAGCCGCCGCCCCGATCCATGCTTTCGGTCTACTCCAGCGCCAGCCGGCATTGATAACGGTGCCCGTATCAGCATCGTTATCCGCATCGTCATCCGTATCGGTCACGTTGGCGGCCACCGTGTCTGCGCCGCTTTCAACCATCAGCGCCAGTCGTTCTACATGCTCGTAAGCCAGGCTGTTGGCGTCATCCGCTTCGAGCCAGTCGGTGAAGGCATGCCAGTCGGCCTCGGTCACGCTGTCGCCGCTGAGGCGCGCGTGCCAGCCGGCGGCGGCTTCAAGCCGCTCGTCCGTCAGGAAACTGGTATCGGTTTTGGTCATTTGTCTTTACTGCCTTCACGAGCCCGCAGGCCGTAACTAATCTCATTCAGTGTTATGACGCCGCGATGGGCGCCCACCCGCCAATTTTCTGGCTAGTCTTTGTCTTTCAAATGCAGAACCAGGAATTTCATGGCTTTGACCATATGTTTTTCCACGGTGCTGATAGCAATGCCCAGGCTTTCGCTTATCTCCCTGTGGCTATGGCCCTTCAGTTTATGCAGAACAAAAACCTTGCGGCATTGTGGCGGCAACTGGTTGAGCGCTTCAGACACCTGCGCCAGCTTTTGCCTGGCTTCGATCGTACGATCAGCAGCCGGGCCTTCATCGACGCTTTCGCCGCCGTGCTCTGACCGGCTGATATCTACCCAGCTTCTATCGCGCGCCATCTGACGCATCTTCTGCCTGTTATGGTCAAGCGCAACATTGTTGGCCATGCGAAACAGGTAGGCGCCGATATTGCTGATGGTTGAGGCGTCATCAATGCGTTCCAGCTTCAGGTACATGTCCTGCAGCAGGTCTTCCGCAACCGTCTCGTCCCGGAACCGCGCGACCAGGAACCGCTTCAGCGCCGGGCGTTTCTCCAGGTAGGTTTCCAGTAAGATTGATTTTTTACCAGTATCCAAAAGGTTAGCCCTGAACAATGCGGCTGCGTCCGCGCCTTCATACAGGTGCCAACCATTCCAGATGTGGGAAGATTTCGCAATATCGCTTATACGCAAAATTGGCCGGTCGATACAAAATGGTCCCCCGCCAAAGAGGGAAGCGGGGGACCAGTTAACGGGCAGAAGTTTGATCGCAGTGCTGGACAAATTATCCATATTCTGCCCGATGAGGAATTCAACTGCAGCAGCGGACGCGCCGGGGAACCCCCCGGCGCCGCCCCACAGGCGTCATCATCATGACCCCCATCGATGATGATGTCGTCCGCGCTTCCAGATAGTCTTGTGGCGCCAGCCTCGCCGACTATCTGGCCATAGTGGGCGTTTCAATTCCCCGCCCAGGGCAGCTCCTCCTGAAACCTGGTGGTTGTCGCTGCTCTATGGCCGGGATGTTACGCCCGCAATTCTTCCCACCACTACTGGTGGTTCTCACATGGTTGACGCCGCCCAGGCGAACGATCCGCCATATAAATTTTATTTTTTTATCGGGCCGCTTTTTCGGCAGAAACGGGTTTGATGCTGCACTAATTTGCAAAAATAAAAGTCTTCCAAAATGATGGAATTTCTTGCTAAAACGGATGATAGCAAAGAGGCGACAGCAAAATTTGCAAAATAATGCAACTCGGGGTGGCGGTATGAGCGACGACGAAAAAGAAAAAAATCTCCACCGACTGGAGGACTTGGCGGCGCTTGCCGGTGTATCGATTTCGACCGTGTCGCGTGCGCTCAATGACAGCCCGCTGGTGTCGGACCGCACCAAGAAGAAAATCCTCTCGCTCGCCCAGAGCAACAATTATTCCGGCCGCTTGCGCGACAAGGTCTACACCGAGGACGCGGACAAGACGATTTCGATCGTGATCCCGCCGCCGCAGGGCCGTGACACGCGCCTGTCTGACCCGTTCACGCTGGACCTGATCGGCGGTATTGGCGATGCGCTCAAGGAACAGAATTGCGACCTGCTGATTTCGCACCTGACGATGACCGACTATCACAGCGCGGCCAACCTGGTGGCCAGCGGCCGGTGCGACGGCCTGATCGTGCTGGGCCAAAGCACCATGCACAAACAGCTGAACCAGCTCGCGGCCCAGCGTGTGCCGTTCGTGACCTGGGGCGCGCAGTTCCCAGACCAGAAATATTGCTCTGTCGGCAGTGACAACCGCCAGGGCGGTCGCCGCGCCACCAACCACCTGATCCGGATGGGCCGCAAACGCATTGCTTTCGTGGGTGACTGCGAAGGGCCGGAGATGAAGCTCAGGCAGGAAGGCTACCGCGAGGCGCTTGACCAGAATGGTATCGAATTTGACCCCCGCCTTGTGCGCCCGGCCCACTTCTATCCGGAATCGGCCATGGAAGCGGTGGATGTGCTGGTGGAGCAGGGTGTGGAATTTGACGGCATTGTTGCCATGTCGGATATGATCGCCATCGGCGCCATGAAGGCGCTCGCGAACCGCGGCATCAATGTGCCGAAGGATGTATCCGTGATCGGGTATGATGACGTGCTGGTGGCGGCCTATTCAAGCCCGGCGCTCAGTACCATCCGGCAGGATGTGACCAAGGCTGGCCGGCTGCTGGTATCGAAGCTTTTGCGCATGCTTGAGGGCGAGGATGTGCAGTCCTCCACCCTGCCGACAGACCTGATTATCCGCGAAAGCTGCGGCGCCTGAATAATCCTGAAGCTTACATGAAAAAGGCGGCACCACCGGGCGCCGCCTTTTTTGTTGGATGCGTGCGGGTCTAATCTTCGCAGGCTGTTTTCTCATAAACCGCCCAGCTAAGCGCGGGGGCTGTGTAGGCTTCATTCATCTTGCCTTCCGTGCCGTCAATGAAACACAGCGGACCGCTGAACGCAGGCAGCGTGACGGAGGCTTTGGTGGCAGCCGTATTGAATACCGCCAGGACCGTGTCGCCTGTGGCCTCATGTGTGCGTTCGAACACCAGCAGGCCGGGCTCGCTGTCGGCATGCAGGAAGGTCATCTTGCCAACCCGCAGCGCCGGGTGGACGCGCTTGACCATGGTGAAGCGCTGCATGGCCTGATAAAGCGGGTGCTCAGTGTCGAAGTTATTGTCGGCGCTCGACTTCGAAGTGCCCAGAAGGTCATTGTCGGCGTAACTTGCCACTTGGCTTTTGAACATATCCTCGCGGGCGTCCTGGTCATGGCCGTCGCCGATGAAACCCTGTTCGTCACCATAATAGATCACTGGCACGCCGCGGCTGTAGAACATCAGCGCGTGGGCTAGCAGGTCCCGTTTGAAAGACATTTCCAGGCTTTCATCTGGATTGCCGCGACGGATGAAATGGCCGATGCGGCCCATGTCGTGGTTGCCCAGGAAGACGGGCAGCGACCGGGCGTCGCCTTTCGCGGGCTTATAGAGCACATCCTTTTTCAGGGTGTCGGCGAAGACATCCGGGCCCTTGCCCTCGGCGAACAGCTGGTAGGTTGCAGACTGGAAGGCGAAATCCAGCACGAACGGCACCTTGGCCACGTTGGTGAAGTGGCTGAGGCGCTCAGGCGTGGGTTCATAGACTTCGCCGAACATATAGAAATTCGGGATGCCCTCTGCTTCCGCGTGGGCCATGATGGCGGGCGCGAAAGCCTGCCAGAAGCTGTCGTTCACATGCTTGACGGTGTCGATGCGGAAGCCGTCGATCTTGAATTCGGAAATCCAGAATTTATAGATGTCGATAAAGCCTTGCTGCACGTCCGGGTGTTCGGTGAACAGGTCATCGAGGCCTGCGAAATCGCCGTACGTGTTGCTCTCGCCGTGCCATTCGCTGTCACCGCGATTATGGTAGTAGCGCACGTCATTGAGCCAGGCCGGGACTTTCACGTCTTCTTCGCCCGCGGGTGCATAGGGTGTGTAGGCAAACGACTGGTCCGTCAGCTTGGCAAAATTCTCCGCTGTCTGGTGCTCAGGCTCGTCGCCCAGGAAGCCATCGTTGATGGCGTCGCCGTCAGGCCCGCCTTTGGTGGTGTAGGGGAAGGCTTCCTTTGAGCGGTAGGCGCACAGCGGCACGTTTGCCGGGTCACTGCCGCGTGGGAAACATTCTTCATATTTGATCACATCAGCCGTGTGGTTGGTGATGATGTCGAAAATCACTTTCATGTTGCGCTTGTGCGCTTCATCCACCAGGGTCTTGAGGTCATCGTTTGTACCCAGATGCGGGTCAATCTGGGTGAAATCCGTGATCCAGTAACCGTGGTAGGCGGCGGTCATGTTCACCGGGTTGCCCTGCACCGGCTTGTTCTTGAAAATGGGTGTCATCCAGATGGCGCTGATGCCCATGTCAGCCAGATAATCCAGCTTTTCCGTCAGGCCCTTGAAGTCCCCGCCGTGGAAGAAGCCCTTGTGGGTTGGGTCGAAACCGTGGGTGCTGGCGTCGCCACCAAAGCCGCCGGTATCGTTTGATGGGTCACCGTTATTGAAGCGGTCAGGCATAACGAAATACATCACATCATCCGTGATCGGGCGGCTGATGTATGGCTCCAGAAGTTCCGGGCGAACTGTCACGGGTTCCTCTGGCGGAAGGGCCTTGTCGGCTTCGCTGCAGGCGGCTAGTAGGGCAAGGGCAAGGCAGCTGCCCGCCAGTTTGGTAAGTGGATATTTCATTTTATTCGGCCTCCGGCTCGCTGACATTGAGGGTGGCAAGGGCGGCAATGATCATGGAGCCGCCGGCAAACACCAGGCCGTAAATCGCCTGACCAGCAAAAAGCTCGCTGACCAGAAGGCCCAGCGTGGTGGATGCCACAATCTGTGGGATCACAATGAAGAAGTTAAAGATGCCCATATAGATGCCCATCTTGTGGTGGGCGACCGCGCTTGAGAGCAGCGCATAGGGGATCGACAGGATCGAAGCCCAGGCAAAACCCACAAGCCCCATTGAAATCACCAGGAGGTCAGGGTCTTTAACGATATAGAATGACGCCAGCCCGATGCCGCCCAGCGTGAGGTTCAGCATGTGGATTTTGCGCCGCCCGATCTTGTTGGCGTAAAGCGCGATGAAGATGGCGGCTGCGATGGTTACCAGGTTGCGTACGGAATTCAGCACGCCTGCCCAGTTGGCGCCGGTGTTATAGATCTCGCTCGATGGGTCCATGGCGCCAAAATGGAAGGCGGTCACGGCTGGGGTGGTGAAGGACCACATGGCGAACATGGCGAACCATGAGAAGAACTGCACCACGGCCAGCTGCTTCATCACCTTGGGCATCAACATCAGGTCGTCGGTGATCTCCACAATGGCGGAGGCGGTCTGGCCCTTGTCTTTCTTTGCAGAAACGATCAGGCGCAACAGGCCGAAGACGATCACACCGCCTGAGAGGATATGCAGCCGGTAGGACGCGCCTGTCATATAGATGACGAGAGAGGCGGCCGCGCCGACGGCGAGCCACAGCATGCCGCCCTGCTGGTGGCGTGCGGGTGCAATCAGCGTTTCGTCGTGGGCCGCGGCCTGGGCCTTGCTGGCTTCAGATGCGGCATGGTCTGCCTTGTTGAAGGCGTCCAGTTCCTCGGGCGAATATTCCTTGGTTGTGAAGACGGTCCAGAACACGCAGATCAGCAAAAAGATGCCGCCTGTGTAGAAGGCATAAACCACCGAATCCGGGATGATGCCCGGTTTGGCCTCGTTCGCGACACCGAAGGCGTTGGTCATGATCCATGGGAGGGCCGCCGCAACAGACGCGCCGATGCCGATGAAGAAGGTCTGCATGGCATAGCCAAGAGAGCGCTGGCGGTTCGGCAGCATGTCGCCAACGAAGGCGCGAAACGGCTCCATGGCGATGTTGAAGGAGGCATCCATGATCCAGAGCATGCCAGCCGCAATCCAGAGCGCGGGCGAATTGGGCATGATAAGGAGCGCAAGTGTCGAGAGGATCGCACCATAAAAGAAATAGGGGCGCCTGCGGCCAAGCCGGGTCCATGTCTTGTCGCTCATATAGCCGATGATCGGTTGGACAATCAGGCCCGTCAGCGGTGCGGCCACCCACAGAATGGCGATTTCGTCAATGTTGGCTCCCAGTGTCTGGAAAATACGGCTGACGTTGCTGACCTGCAGTTCGAAACCGAACTGAATGCCCATAAAGCCGATACACATGTTCCAGATTTGCCAAAAACTCAGCGCTGGTTTTTGCGTCATGAGGTGATCCCGTTCCCTATATTGATATGGCACCGAAGACTCGGGCCTCCCTTCCTGGTCTCAAGGATTAGCAATTTTTGCAAAAAATGCAAAAAGAATATTGCAAAGCGCAATTTTGCAAAGATGCAAGAGCGTGAAACAGGCTATTTTATAACGCCTATGCGCCCATATAACCCTATATATGCTGGGCTGTAGCGAAAACTGTTGCAGGAATGGCACAGTTTGCAGGGTCGTTGCAATAAATAGCAAAAAGATGAAAAAATGACTTGATGTTTGCAAAGTGATGCGCGAGCTTTCGACACAGGGAAAGTTGCGGAAGTTTAACTTTTGGCCAGTAGGATCGGCCATACCGGTTGGCTTCCAGGGTTAATCAGGGAAGGGAAGGCTTCATGCGTACCTCAAATTTTAAAACGAATTTATTGTCCTTTGCGTCGGCTTCGGCCATCGCATTCGCGGCATCGCCTGCACTCGCGCAGGATGCCGATTCTGACGAACAAGGCGACGGCGTCGAGCTCGAAGAAATCGTCGTTACTGGTCTCCGCGCCTCTATTATGAGCTCGGTTGCCCGCAAGCGCGAAAGCAGCTCAATTGTTGAAACGATTTCGGCGGAAGATCTGGGCAAGTTGCCGGATGCGTCGATCGCAGAATCGATTGCCCGTCTGCCGGGCCTGGCGGCGCAGCGTCTTGACGGCCGCGCCAACGTGATTTCGATCCGTGGTCTGGCGCCAGACTTCACCACCACCACACTGAACGGCCGCGAGCAGGTGTCTGCAAACAACGGCCGTGCGGTGGAATATGACCAGTATCCATCCGAGTTGATCAACGGCGTGACCATTTATAAAACGCCTGATGCCAGCCTGACGTCACAAGCGGTTGGCGGCACGGTTGACCTGCAGACGATCAAGCCACTGGCGTATGGCGAACAGGCGATTGTTGTGAACCTGCGCGGCGAATATGCTGACCTTGGCGCGCTGAACTCTGGCACGACGGCGCTTGGCTACCGCGCCAGCATTTCCTATGTTGACCAGTTCAACGACGACCAGCTGGGTATCGCAATTGGTTACGCGCGCATGCTGTCGCCAACCCAGGAAGAGCGCTGGAACAGCTGGGGCTTCCCGGAAGCTTCTGACGGCAACCTAATCATCGGTGGCGCCAAGCCCTATGTGAAATCGAACGAGCTGACGCGCGACGGTTTCCTGGGTGTGCTTGAATATGCGCCACACGACAGCAAGTTCCGCACGACAATTGATGCTTACTATTCCAAGTTCGATGACGAACAAACCCTGCGCGGTATTGAAATTCCGCTGGCATGGTCTGGCGCGCAGCTGCAAGACGGTTACACCGTTGAAGATGGTCTGATCACTCAGGGCCAGTTCAACGGTGCTGAGGTCGTAGTGCGTAACGATTTCGTAAACCGTGAAGCCGAAACACTGGCCCTGGGTTGGAACACCGAATATCAGGTGAACGAGAACCTGACTATCGAACTGGATGTCAGTTACTCAAGCGTGGACCGCATTGAAAGCAACATGGAAACCTACGCCGGTACAGGCCGTGGTAGCGGCAATGGTGCGACCGACAATCTGGGCTTCACCATCGGCGAAGACGGTGGTGCTGTCTTTACCCACGGTCTTGACTATTCCGACCCAAGCCTCATTCAGCTTGGCGGCCCGCTCAGCTGGGGTTGGGGGCTGTTTGTTGCAGGCTTCTATCCTGATGACCGCGCGCAGGACGGCTTCATCAACGCACCTGAAACAGACGATGAGCTTTCTGCAATCCGTCTGAGCGCTGAACAGTTTCTGGATGACAGCCCGTTCACCAGCATCGAATATGGTGTCCGCTTCTCCAAGCGTCAAAAAACACTTCTGGACCAGGGCTTTTTCCTGACGCTCAATGAATATCCAGCGGATGTGCCGGTTCCAAGCCAGTTCCTTGAGGATCCAACATCGCTTGAGTTCATCGGCATGGGTGACGTTCTCAGCTATGATGCGAAAGCCCTGTTTGACAGCGGTGCCTATGTCATCAATGACGAAGCGGCGAGCACGCAGTCCCGTTTGACCAACAGCTGGACCGTGACTGAGAAAGTTGTGAACCTATATGCACAAGCCAACATTGATACCGAACTGGGCAGTCTGCCTGTTACCGGCAACGTGGGTGTGCAGGCGGTTTACACTGACCAAAGTTCCGATGGTTGGGCAGCCAAGACTGTTGACAACCAAGTGGTGGCTACGCCGGTCACGGAAGGCACTGATTACTGGGACTTCCTGCCAAGCCTGAACCTCAGCTTCAACCTGGATGACAGCAACAAGATCCGTGTTGGTGTGGCCCAAGTTCTGGCGCGCGCGCCAATGGCTGACATGAATGCAGGTTTCGGCTTCGGTTTCGACCAGCAGAACCTGATCTTCACTGGCGGCGGCGGCAACCCGAACCTGAAGCCGTTCAAAACCTGGCAGTATGACCTTTCATACGAGCATTACTTCGGTGAAGGTGCCTATGTTTCGGTCGCTGGTTTTTACAAGCAGATCACCAGCTTCCCGTTCAGTGACTCGGAAGTTTATGACTTCGCGGAAGTTCTCGGCCCGCTTGGCGAAGACCTGACGTTTGAAGACGGTGAAGGTAATGAGTTCACGCTTTCCACCGTTGGTCGCCGCGACTTCAAAGACAACGTAGACGGCGGCAAGATCTACGGCGTTGAATTCTCTGCGTCCCTGCCATTCTCGAACTTCTCTGAAGCGCTTGAAGGCTTTGGTGTGCTGGGTTCGGCTTCCTTTACATGGAGCTCAATTGTTGATCCAAGCAGCCAGGAAAAAATCACCCTGCCTGGCCTGTCGAAGACAGTCCTGAACGGCACGGTTTACTATGAGAACCACGGCTTCCAGGCGCGTGCTTCCGTTCGCCACCGTTCGTCGTTCCTGGGTGAGGTGTCTGCGCTCAGCCTGACGCGTGTGAAGGTTGACGTGGAAGCAGAAACCATTGTTGACGCGCAGCTTGGCTACGATCTCAGTGAAGTTGGTGTGGATGGCCTGACCGTTCTGTTCCAGGTAAACAACCTGACGAACGAACCATTTACGACCTTCTATAACCAGGATAGCCGCCAGGTTCGTGATTTCCAGAACTATGGCCGTACCTTCCTCTTCGGTCTGAACTATAAATTCTAGTCATGCCCGGCTGAGGCTGGTTGAAACAATTGCCCCTGCCGATATGATCGTCGGCAGGGGTATTTCTTTTCAGGATGGGTGAGGACACGGGCGTGCAAAAAGACAGCATCAAGAAACTGGTAATCGTGGGCGGCGGCACCGCCGGATGGATGGCGGCAAGCTTGCTTGTAAAGCTGATGCGCGGCCAGCTTGAGATTGTGCTGATCGAATCTGACGATATCGGCACGGTGGGGGTGGGCGAAGCCACCATTCCGCCGATCCAGATTTTCAATAATGTGCTGGGCCTCAATGAGGATGAGTTCATCAAGGCCACCCAGGGCACCTTCAAGCTGGGCATCCAGTTTGAAAACTGGGGGGCTAGGGGCGACAAATATATGCACGCCTTTGGTGCCATCGGGCGGCAGATCGGCATGGTGCCGTTCCAGCATTATTGGCTGCGCGCCAAGGCTGCTGGCTTTGCCGGTGATCTGTGGGATTTTTCCTTCAACTATCAGGCGGCGAAACAGGACCGGTTCGACCGCATGCAGCAGATTCCAAACTCGCCGCTTGAAGGTATCACACACGCCTTTCATTTCGACGCCGGGCTTTATGCGCGGTACTTGAGGAAAGGCTGCGAGCACGCGGGCGTGAACCGCGTGGAAGGTATGATCACCGATGTGTCGCTCTGTGGCGAAAGCGGCAATATCACGTCCGTCACGCTCAAGGACGGGCAGGTGGTCGAGGGCGATTTCTTCATCGACTGTTCGGGCTTCCGCTCGCTCCTTCTCGGTCAGGCGCTGGGGGTTGGGTACACCGACTGGACAGACTGGCTGCCGTGCGACCGCGCGGTGGCGGTGCCTGCAGAAAACGGCGAGCGCATGCGGCCCTATACTCAGTCCATCGCCCACAAGGCGGGCTGGCAGTGGCGTATCCCGCTGCAGCACCGCGCCGGGAACGGCCATGTTTTCTGCTCTGAATACATCAGCGAAGATGAAGCCACGCAGACGCTTCTGGATAATCTTGAAGGCAAGCCGCTGGCTGATCCCCGCGTGATCCCGTTCAGGACCGGGCGGCGCGAGAAATTCTGGCACAAGAACTGTATCGCGGTTGGCCTGTCATCCGGCTTCCTGGAACCGCTGGAAAGCACAAGCATCCACCTGATCCAGACCAGCATCGTGCGCTTCGTGCAGATGTTCCCAAGCCTGGGGTTGGACGCCAGCAACGTGGCTGAATATAACGAGCAGGTCGGCTTCGAGTTTGAAAGCATCCGCGACTTTATCATCCTGCACTATCACGCCACCGAACGGGACGACAGCGCCTTCTGGAAGCGCTGCCGAGAGATGGAAATCCCGGAAAGCCTGAAGCATAAGATGGACTTGTTCAGGCAAACCGGCCGCATTTTCCGCTTTAATAACGAGCTGTTTTCCGAGGCCGGTTGGCTGCAGGTCATGCTGGGGCAGCGTGTGATGCCAAAGGCGTACCACCCGATGGCGGATGCGCTTGATGAGGCGCAGCTTCGGGACTATTTCAACAACCTGAAGACCATCATTGGCGGCACAGTACCTAAATTGCCGACACAGAAAGACTTCATCGCCAAACACTGTGCCGCGCCGGCGATGTAGGCGCCAAAACGGGCGTATATTCGTCATTCGCCGGCTTGACCGGCGAATCCACCCCGAAAATCTGAAAATAGACTCGCCGATCAGGTCGGCGAGTGACGAATAGGTGAGAGTGCTGAGCGCTGACGGTCCTGTAACTGCGCCTAAACCCTATTTCGGGCACGCCAGATTGATCAGCGTCCGCGCGGCATCCTTGGCGTCAGGGGCGGCGAAGGCCTTGCCCTGCATGTGGGCTGTGACGATCGCGCCTTCCATCAACAGCATCAGTTGCCTTGCGAGCGCCTCTGGCTCCTTCGCGTCTGCCTTGCGCGCGAGGCCGGTCATATGATCGGTCAGGGCTCGTTTGTGCGCAGCCGAAATCTGGTGAATAGGGTGTGAAGGGTCCTGATACTCCGATGATGCCTTGATGAACATGCAGCTGTTGAAATCGTCACTCGCGATCCATTCCTGCAGGGCATCGAAGCTGGCCAGTAGCTGGCCTTTCGGCGTGTCGGCGCGTGCGGCGGGGCCATCAACCAACAGGCCAGTGAGATGCTCGTGCCGTCGCTCAAGCGTTGCCTGAATCAGCTCCTCCTTGGTGCGGAAATATTTATACATGGACGTTTTCGAGATGCCGGTCTCGGCCACCAGCTTGTCCATGCCGGTGGCGTGGAAGCCGTCCCGGTAAAAGACCTCCAAGGCCTTGTCGATAAGTTCGTCTTTTCGCGAAGGGCGCATGGTTGATTCTTTCAAAAAATACTGACCTGTTCTTTTTGTACCATGTTCGGCTGTCTCAATCCAGATCATAGGTAATTCAGCAAAAACAATTGGATAGATGTTTTTTGTCCTCGATCACGGCCATGTGAAAAGGCGCGCATTGACAAAAAGTACTGATCTGTACATTTTAAAGCGTACCGATCAGTACATATACAATCAATGCGCCAGCCGCGCATGAACGGAGGCATTCATGTCTGAAACTAAACCAATTCTTTATAGCTTTCCCCTGTCGGGGCATTCACACCGGGCCGAGCTGGCGCTGTCGCTTATGGGGCTCGACTTCGAGAACAGGGTGGTCGACTTGGTCGCGGGCGAGCAAAAATCCGACTGGTTCCTGGAGCTGAACCCCGAAGGCAAGGTGCCGGTTCTCCTGGATGGCGACGACGTGATATACGAGTCTACTGCTATCCTGGCCTATCTGGCCGCCAAATATGATGCAGACAACAAGTGGATTCCAGCGAGCGCAGCCGGCAAGGCGCAGGTAGAGCGCTTTTTCGCGCAGGCTAGTGGGCCTCTGGCGTACGGCCCCGCACGTGCACGCCTGATCCAGATTTTCGGCGCTGCTTTTGACGAAGAGGAGTCAATCACAAATGCCCATGCTTATCTTGCAGGGCTGGAGGCAAATCTTGATGGGCGCGACTACCTTCTGGGCGACGCGATCACCTTCGCTGATGTGGCGCTCTACAGCTATGTGGCGCGGGCACCTGAAGGCTTTGTCATTCTCGAGGCTTATCCAAACATCCGTGGCTGGCTTGCGCGCATAGAAGCTCAGGAAGGCTTTGTTGAAATTCCGGAAACCAAAGTTTCCGCGGCTGCCTGACGGGGCGGTCGCTGGCCGGGGTTGGCGTTTCCATCTCCTCGCTTTTGGGGCTGCCCCGGCCAACCTTTTAAAGGAGAAGACATTGACGGAATTGGTCAGCCCGTTTCATGACGGCGAGCTCGCGATCCAGGAAAGGCTGGGTGTGCGGGAAAAAGTCCAAAAATATGCCACCAGAATGGTGCGTCCCTACATGCCGGACCAACATCGTGATTTCTTCTCTGGGCTGTTTTACTTCTTTCTGGGCACGGTGGACGCGGAAGGTGTGCCCTGGGCCCATATGATATGGGGACCGCCAGGGTTCATCCGCTCGCCGGACCCAGAACACCTGGTGATCCCGCGCGCGGGCCTGCCGGCGGAGGCCCTTGTTCTGGCCGCCGAGATCGGTGGCCTTGGCCTGATGCTGGAAAATCGCCGCCGCAACCGTGTCAACGGCAGGGTGGCGGAAGTGGGCGCCGATGACGTGACGCTCCGGGTTGCCCAGTCCTTTGGGAATTGCCCGCAATATATCCAGGCGCGCGTGCCGGACGCCCTGGCGCCGCGGCAGGAAAGCCCTATCCAAAGCGTCCTGTCAGCAACCCACAGGCGTATTATCAAGCGCGCAGATACATTCTTTATCGCTTCGGCGTCTTCCCGTTTGGGGCAGGATGCGCGCCACGGCGTGGATGTATCGCACCGGGGCGGTGCGCCGGGATTTGTGAAATTCCTGAATGAAAGCACGCTCCTGTTCCCGGATTTCTCCGGCAACCGGCATTTCAACACGCTGGGAAATATCCATGACACCGGCCGCGCCGGGCTGCTGTTTATTGATTTCGAAAGCGGTGACCTGTTGCAGGTGGGTGGGACCGCAGCGATTGTGTGGCCTGAAGCCAGTATCTATGACTATCCAGGGGCCGAACGGTTCGTTCAGGTCTCGATAGAGCGGGTGAAAGTGCGCCCGGCGGCGCTTCCTTTTTCGTGGCAATTTCTTGGCGCTTGGCCGCGGCTGCCGGAAGGCCCGGGCTGGACCAGAAATCGCCCGTAGGGCCCGCGCGCCGGAGGGGTTAGGGGCGTTCCTTGGGCAGGTCGAAGGTGACCGTGGTACCTTCACCCAGGCGGCTTTCTATCTGCAGCGTGCCGCCCTGCAGTGTGACGAATTGCTCCACGATGGCAAGGCCAAGGCCTGTGCCTTCTACTGCGTTTGTCGGGTCCAGATGACCACGGTCGAACCGGTGGGTGATGGTGGCCAAGCGGTCTTCCGGAATGCCGCGCCCGTCATCGATAACCCGGAAGACAACCTGTTCCTTTTCGTTGACCACCTGCACCTGAACGTGTCCGCCGTCGTATCCGAATTTGACGGCGTTTGACATCAGGTTAATCAGGATCTGCCTGAGCGCACGCGAATCTGCCCACACGGTGGAAGGCGCTTTGTTAAGGTCAGGCTGAATCTGGATGCGCTTTTTGTTAGCCTGCGCGCTGACCATCACCGTGCAGTCGGTGATAATCTCGGCGATATCCAGGTGGGCTTTTTCCATTGCCCTTTCAGCGGCATCGATGGCCGACAGGTCAAGAATGTCGTTGATCATCTGCAACAGGAAAGTGCCCGACCGGTATATATCGCTGCTGTATTCTTCATATTTGGCGCTGCCGATGGGGCCGAAAACCCTGTCTTTCATGATCTCCGACATGCCGATGATGGCATTCAGCGGCGTTCTGAGCTCGTGGCTCATGTTCGCCAGGAACGCGGATTTGGCCTTGCTTGCGGCTTCTGCTTCCGCAAGCGCGCGCTGCAGTGCTGCCTGGTCGGCCTTGGCTTCACTGATATCCCTACAGATGGCATATAGCGCCACCTGGCCTTGGTAAGGCACGCGGGTTAGGGTTACCTCAACCGGGAAGACCTCACCGGATTTCTTGCGGTGCATCCATTCAAAGCGGGTATAGCCTTCCTGTACCGCGATGCGCATCATGTCTTCGGCTTTTTCAAACGATGTCAGTCCGCAGGGTTGATATTCGGGCGATACTTCTGATGGGTGCGCCTTTGCCATTTCCTCAGGGCTTGCATACTCGAACATGGTCGCAGCACCCTGGTTGCACAGCTCGAATTTGTTGTTTGCCAGGATCATCATGGCGTCTTCTGACATCTCGAACAGCTGGCGGTATTTTTCCTCGCTTTCTGCCAATTGCTCATGTGTCTGCCATTCAGCCAGGCGCACAGCCAGCATGGATGCGATGGTGGTCAGCAGGTCTTCATGGTCTTTGGTGAAATAGCCTGTTTCCGGATGCTCGCAGTCGATGATGCCGTAAAGCTTGTCATTATAAACGATAGGCACGGTCAGTTCTGACTGCATGCCCCGAAGGTCCTCGACATAGCGCTGGTCTTTGCGCGTATCAGCGATGCGCTCAGGCTTCATCGTCAGGGCTACATGGCCGCTGATGCCAGCCCCCAGCTTGAGCTCAATCTTGTTCTCAATGGAATGGTCGGCCCCCTTTTTTTTGCCAAAGGCGGCCTGTTGAACAAGTGTGCCGCGCTTTTCGTCGTGCAGGTAGATCACACTGTCGACAAAACCCAGCTGGCCGACAACTTCCTCAACCACATACCAGATCAGGTCTTCAACAGACGACAGCCCCATCAGGTCCCGCGCAAACTTGTTCAGGATCTGCAGCTGTTTCTTGGGTCTGTTCTGCATCGGCAAGCGGTCATTCCTTCCTGTGGCTTGATGCAACTTTAATAGCGCAAAAAAACTTAACGGGGAATTGACGTTACCAATTTATCGCGAAAGCGGAGAATATTGTTCCCAGGCAGGGCCCTGCGGGCGTCTACATGCTGCGTTTTGCCGGGCAATGTTTGGCAATGAAGTCTGCGTGGCTTGGCATGGCGGCTGCGGTTTCTTCCATCACGCGCCTCAGGCCGGCAAGGCGGGCCCGATAGTCCACATTCCGCGCGTCTGCGAGCGGGTCGTACCGCTCGGGCCAGATGCCCTGGCCGGTATAGACCGCAAGCCAGCTTGGGTTGCGGAACAGCTCCAGCTCATGGGCCACAATGCGGCCGCCGCGCCGGAATTGTTCGATCTTGTAGGCAAGCTCTTCGGGAACATCCATGCCAGAGACATGCTGCCACAAGGGCGCGTCGCGGCGTTCGGTGGCCTTATAATGCAGGATGATAAAGTCGCGCGTGCGCTCATATTCGCCTGTTGTGATGCGGTTATATTCCTGCATCGCGTACTCGTCGAAATCCAGTGTTGGGAACAACGCCAGAAGGCGTGTGATGCCGCTTTGGATCAGATGCAGGCTGGTGCTTTCCAAGGGTTCCATAAAGCCGGCGGACAAGCCGATGGCCACGCAATTCTTGTTCCAGAATTTCTTACGCCTGCCGGTTTTGAACCGCAGGAGGCGCGGGTCCGCCAGGGGCTTACCGTCAAGGTTATCCAACAGTGTGGCTTGGGCTTCATCGTCGCTGATGTGTTGGCTTGCGTAGACATAGCCGTTGCCGATGCGGTGCTGCAGCGGGATGCGCCACTGCCAGCCAGCCTTGCGCGCCGTTGACCGTGTATAGGGCGTGAAGTCCCCGCCGTGTTCGCAAGGCACGGCTACGGCCCGGTCGCACGGCAGCCAGTGGGTCCAGTCCACATAGCCGGTCTTGAGGGTTTTCTCGATCAACAGGCCGAAGAAGCCTGTGCAGTCGATGAAAAATTCGGCGTCCACCTTTGTGCCGTTCTCAAGCGTCAGGCTTTCAATAAAGCCGTCGGTGCCGCGGAGGCTCACATCAACCACTTTGCCTTCCAGGCGCTTGACGCCGCGGGCTTCGGCATAGTCGCGCAGGAAGCGGGCGTACATGATGGCGTCGAAATGATAGGCATAGTCGAAGGTGCTCTGGACCATGCGGCGGTCCTGGGAAGGCACGCTGAATTTGCCGTGCTTGGCCATAACCCAGGCCATGGAATAATCGTCGATTGGGTCCACTGGACCTTCCGTGCGGGCCTTGAGGTAATAGTGGTACAGCTGCACGGCATCAAAGGGTGCGCCATAGTCCCCAAACGGGTGGAAATAGCGGTGACCTTCCTTGTACCAGTTTACGAATTCGATCCCCAGCTTGAAGGAGCCTTCGGTGCGCTGGATGAATTCGGCTTCATTTATCCCCAGCGACTGGTTGAAAATCTTGATCGGCGGGATGGTGGCTTCGCCCACGCCCACAACGCCGATCTCTTCGGATTCCACCAGCGTGATCTCAGCAGCGCCCTGAAGTGCGTTTGAAAGCGCCGCCGCCGTCATCCATCCGGCGGAGCCACCGCCCACGATTGCAATCTTTTTGATGTTACGATCTGTGTTGGTCATCACTCGCCTCGTGGCAATTGGAGGATCATTGACTGGAGCGGCTCAAGCTTAACCCGGATCATAGCCTGACCGTCTTCAATCACAAGGGTAGCGTTGCCGCCGCCCAGCGCATCCGAAAGCGGGTAGCTGCCGTCATTCTTGAAGCCCCAATCTATTGCAAGTTTTGTGGGCAGACGCAGCGGGAAGGGGCCGGTTTTGCTCTCTGCGAAATTGCTGATGATCACCAATTTTTCATCCTCGCTCCAGCGGGCGAAGGCGAACAGCTGGTCTGTGTATCCAGGCACATTCTGGCGGTTGACACTGTGAAGCTCACGGTAGTCGCCCATCATTGCGGGGCTGCCTGCAGTGAAACGCATCAGGCGCTCATAGTATGCTCTTAGCTTTGCTTCATCTTCGGTCAGTCCGCCGCCATCGAACTTGCCGCCGTTCATCCAGCGCTGGTGCGCGGGCACACCGACATAGTCGAAAATGCTGGTGCGGCTGGGGTCGCCAAAGCCTGCGTCCTCAGACCCGTCCTCGCCTACAGCTTGCCCGAAATAGAGCATGGTGGGGGACGTGCGCAGGGTGGCGGACACCACCATGGCAGGCAAGGCGCGCCATGGGCTGCTGGCGAACTCCGGGCTGGCGATGCGCTGTTCGTCGTGGTTCTCAAGGAAATGCATCATATGGGCTTCGATGTCTTCAAGGCTGGCGATTTCGCGCGGCAGGGCATCTGTTGTCTCGCGGCCCTGGAGGATGGCCTTCAGAAGGTCATAAAGCCCGACCTTGTCATAGAGCACATCCATTTTGCCCAAATGCACATAGTCCCGGTAGAGCTTCGGGTTATAAACTTCCGCCAGCAGGAAGGCATCGGGGTTTCGCATCTTGATTGCGCTATTCAGGAAGCTCCAGAATTCCACCGGCACCAGTTCGGCCACATCATAACGGAAGCCGTCCACGCCCTGATCCAGCCAGAAGAAAGCGATATCGCGCATCTTCATCCAGGTGTCCGGCAGGTCTTTATCTGCCCAGAAGGCGGCGTGGGCGCCGACGTCCAGCGCTTCATAGCCTTCCGGCAGGCTGGGGAAATCATGGCTGCCGTCGGGGCGAACGCCATAGTTCAGCTTCACGGTTTCATACCAGTCATCGGCGCTGGGTTTGACCGACCGCGCGCCGTTGCCGGTCCATTTGGCGGGAACTTCGGTGAACTGGCCATCCGCCAGAGGGTGCGCTTCGCCGCCCAGCGGCTCGTATCCCGCCTTGAAGTCCGGGACTTCAAATGCCTGGCCCGGCACATAATAGAAATTATTATCACGCGCATACTCTACGCTCGTGTCATCTGCCGCGCCGAAGTCCTGAACCCCATCCGGCTTGCCAAGGGATGTGTACCCCCGCGCCACGTGGTTGGGGATGATGTCAATAATCACCTTCAGGCCGTGCTTATGCGTGCGGTCAATAAGCGCGCGGAATTCATCCATGCGCTTGGCGGGGTCGGTCGCAAGGTCTGGGCTGACGCTATAATAATCCTTCACCGCGTAGGGTGAGCCCGCGCGGCCCTTGATCACATCGGGGTCGTCATTCGAGATGCCGTAGGCCGTATAGTCGCGGATCACGCCGTGGTGCAAAACACCCGTGTACCACACGTGGCTGACACCCAGTCGCCGGATGCCTTCAAGCGCTTCGCCTGTGAAGTCAGTAAACTTGCCAACGCCGTTCTCGGCTGCGGTGCCCCAGGGTTTGTTGGTCGTGTTCTGGTTGCCGAACAGGCGGGTGAAAACCTGATAGACGACAGGCTTGCCTGCGCGCTCCGTCTCTGGGGCTGGGCTTGTTTCAGGCCCCGCGCAGGAGGTGCCGGTGACAGCGATCGTCAACAGGCTGGCGGCAATCAGGGTTGGTTTGATGAAGCGCATAAATGTCTCGGATATTGGTTACTTGTTTTCCACCAGCACGCGGTAGCCCCAGGCGGGCAGGGTGACTTCATAATCCGCGGCCACCGTGACTGTGTCGCCGCTTTCAAAGTCAGTGTAACTGCCCAGGTGCGGGCCATCCTCGAAGCGCACGGTCTGCGCCTTGTCCGACAGGTTGATGATTGCAAAAACACCGTCTTTGGCGTTTTCGCGCACGAAGCTGAGGAGTTTCTTGGGGGCTGAGTTGACGATGGAGATCATGCGCGCACCCGCCGCCCCGTTCCAGAGCGCCGTATTCTCATGCTTCAACTTGAACAGCGCTTTGTATAGATCACCAATTTTATGGTCGCGCCACTTGATGGGGTCGCGCTCAAAGAACTCAAGGCGCTTTTCGTTCCCGGCTTCCTGGCCGTTATAGATCATCGGGATGCCTTCGCCGACGACCGACAGCACGATGGCGCTCTCAAGCGCGTCGCCAAAGCGTTCGAACATGGTGCCTTCCCAGGAATTCTGGTCGTGGTTGGTCACGTGGGTCATGCGGTAAGCATCGCGCGGGTAGGCGCTTTCATTCCAGCTGTAGTAGACAAACAGTGCGCCCGTGTCGGCCTTGCCGTGGGCGATCTTATGCATGGTCTCGTTCCAGCTCCAGGCATAGGTGGCGTCGAACGCGTGCTGGTAAAGGTCACGCGATTCCCATTCCGCCAGCATGAAAACGGGTTTGACGCTTTCGAGCTCCGCCCGCACCGTGTTCCAGAAATCCACCGGCACAAAGCCCGCCACATCGCAGCGGAAACCGTCCACGCCCACTTCCTCAACCCAGTATTTCATGGCTTCGGTCATATACTGCCTGAGGCCGGGTTTGGAAAAATCCAGGTCAATGATGTCAGACCAGTCCCACCATGGGGTCGGGCGGAAATCGCCCTTCCAGTCGCGCTCGTACCAGTCGGGGTGTTTTTCCCTGATCACATTGTCCCAGGCGGTGTGGTTTGCCACCCAATCCAGGATCACGCGCATGCCCAATGCGTGGGCGTCTCGGGTGAAGGCCTTCAGGTCATCAAGTGTGCCGAACTCCGGGTTGACGCTATAGTAATCCTTCACGCTGTAGGGACTGCCAAGGCTGCCCTTGCGGTTCTCGTCGCCAATTTCGTGGATGGGCATCAGCCAGATGATGTCTGCGCCCAGTTCCTTGAGGCGCGGCAGCTGTTTGCGCGCGGCCTCAAAGGTTCCTTCGGGCGTGAACTGGCGGGTGTTCAATTGGTAAAGGACGGCGTTTTTCGCCCAGTCCGGATGCTGAACCTGCATATAGGGTTTGGGATCATATTTGGAGGCAGCGCCATCCGCCGCCATGCTGCTGGCGGGAGTGATTGCCACAAGCGCGGCAAAGCAAGCGACTTGAAAAAGCCTGATGATTCCCATGGTTCCCTCCTTCGGCCCGGAGGGGAGTATAGGCGCAACTGCAAACTCATTGCAAATATTTCTGCAAAAGTTACTGATTGTTGCAAAAGAAAAGGCCTCATTTGGTGATGAGGCCTTTGTTTACAGTTATTTATTATGGCTAATCCATGTTTGCAAATTAATGCAAAACTATTAGCCGTCCTGTTTTTCCCAGTCAAAGACCGGGTATTCAGGATAGTCGAGAGTGATTCCCGTTTCGCCAGCGGCGACGCGTGTGCGGGCTTCCTCGCGCAGGCGTGTCAGGTCTTCGGTGATGCTGTAGCGCAGGTTCCGAAGCTGGGTCCAGTAACTGCCGAAATGCTCAGGCCGTTTGTCCGCAGCCAACATGGGGCCAACGATGGCAAAGCCGCCATAGATGCGGGCCGCGTGCTTGCTTTCGAAGTCCTTGATTTCCTGCAGAAGCCGGGCGAGTTCGCCGGTGGGCTCTGGTTCGTGTGAAACGGTCCGGGGCTGGCCCGCAAACAGGCTGATCACCTCTTCCGTCGGCATGGCTGCCGCGTCGCGCCACAGGTTCAGCGTGCTGGCGTTCAGGAGCGTTTCGGTTTCCGGTTCAATCACCAGCACGGTGGGCGTGCCGTAAATCACCGGCAGGCCAAAGCGCGTGGCCACATGCAGGCTGTGGTCAAGGTAGCCCACATCAACGATCTGCACTTCATAGCCCGCCTTCACCACGGCGGAGACTTCCGGTTTGTTCAGATGTTCGATAAGCCCGATGCTGTCGTGGCACCAGTTGGCGCCCATCACGATCATCGCAAGCTTGCCGGATTTGCGTGCGCGGTCCAGCGTGGCATCCACTTCCGTCATCGCATCAGCGGACGGCTTGTAGGGTGCTTCCGTGTCGAAATGATAGCTGGAATGTTCTTCCGCTTCGCCCTGCTCGATGGTTGAAGCAAGAGCCGGGTCTTGCAGGCCGAACATACCGGCCAGAAGCGCGATCGCTAATTTATACATACATTTGCCTTCCCTATAGGTCTGCTAAACTCTTGCAGCAGATTTTGCCACTTTGCCAGCATTAATCGTCAGGTATATATAGGCGCACCAGTGCAGGTGATTCCAGGGTTGGAAATGCCGCACTTTAAAGTTACAAATGAAACCAATTGTTTTGCTGCGATCCACACCCTTAGGAGAGTCTAATGTTTTCGCACCTCGAGCCGCTTCCCGCTGACCCAATCCTTGGCCTGTCGGCGCTTTTCAAGGCTGATGCCAACCCGGAAAAAGTTGATCTGGGTGTCGGTGTCTACAAGACGGCAGAGGGCAACACGCCGATTATGCGCTCAATTCAGGAAGCCTTTAACCGGCTGGCGAAAACAGAAGGCAGCAAGGTTTACATTGCACCAACCGGCTGGCCTGGCTTTACGGACGCTGCGCTTGATCTCTCATTGGGTGCGCCGCTTGTGCATGCGCTTGAAGGCCAGATTGGCGCGATTCAGACGCCGGGTGGTTGCGGCGCGCTGCGCCTTGGTTTTGAACTGGTGAACCATGCGGCACCGGGCACCACTGTGTGGGTTTCAAACCCAACCTGGGCCAACCATGTGCCAACGCTGAAGGCTGCGGGGCTCGATAGCAAGGTGTACCGCTATTATGACCGCGCCACCACGTCAATCGACATTGAAGGCATGCTTGAAGACCTTAAGGGCGCGAAGGCGGGTGACCTGATTCTGTTGCACGCATCCTGTCACAACCCGACCGGCGCTGACCTCAATGACAGCGAATGGGACCGCGTGATCGAGTTGATCGGCGAACGCGGCCTCGTGCCGTTCCTGGATATGGCCTACCAGGGCTTTGCCCAGGGGCTGGAAGCTGATGCCGGCCCACTGCGCCGTGCGTTTGAAAAGCTGCCGGAAGCTGTACTTTCCTACAGCTGCTCCAAGAACTTTGGCCTGTACCGCGAGCGCACAGGGGCGCTGGTTGTGAAATCCCAGGGCAAGGACGCCGCGAAGGCGCTGACCACCAACCTTGCGCGGATCGCACGTGAAAATTACTCCATGCCGCCAAGCCATGGTGCTGCGCTCATGACCACCGTGATGCAGGACGAAGCCCTGCGCGCTGACTGGGTGGCGGAACTGGGCGAAATGCGTGACCGGGTGAACACCCTTCGCCGCACGCTGGCAGACAGCCTGACCCAGAAGGGCTACGGCGAACAGTTCGGTGCCGTTGGCCGCCAGACGGGTATGTTCTCGCTCCTGAACCTGACGCCAGAGCAGGTCGCAAGCGTGCAGAAAGACAAGTCCATCTACTTCCCGGCGAACGGCCGCATCAACGTGGCGGGCCTGACAGAAGCCAACATCCCCTATGTGGCAGACGCCATCGCCGCCGTGATGTAAGGCAATACAAGATCAGTTCTTGAAGAGGCGGTCCCTTAAGGAAATCAGTTCCGGGGCCGCCTTTTTTATTGGCTAGGCTGTTTCTTCCAGAAGCATTTGGATGTCGACCTTCAGGGCATCGGTGTCATAGTCCGGGAAGACTTCCAAAAAGCCAATCCCGGCGCGGGTGGCGGCTTCGCGCTTGACCGTGTCGCGGCCCTTTGCTGTGCCGTCAAGGTCATGGCCTGTGCCCTGGTATTCCACCAGGATAACCGGATATCCTTTCGCATCCGTCACGGCAAAATCCACGCGTTTGCTGTTGAAGGCCAGAAAGCCGTCGTCGGTGTCGCTGGCGATCAACTCCCCCATCGATACCTGCGGGAACACCTGATACCCGCCACCCAGCGCGCGCAGCACAGTCTGCAGGTCCCCATAAAGCTGATATTCGCCTTGGCGCATGATCCGCTTGCGCTCCAGCCGCGCGCGCTTCAGCGCCCGAAGCTGTTTGCGTGAGGCCGCCCCCATGCGGCCTTTCATCATCCGCCAGGCGAGCCACAGAAGAGCAACCGCAATGGCAAACGCAATGAAGGAAATCATGGTGGCTGAAAAGGTCATATATGTTTGGCCCCTGGCGTTGGCGATGGGGTCAGCCTAAGGCGATTAGCGCCCGAATGCCAGAATGGGGTGAAAAGAAAATGGCGGGCACGGCCGCAGCCACAGCATCCTGCTATCCTCCCGCAGATGTTTTGTTTTGCATGATGTTCGCGAAGGCTATTCTGATTTCGCTGTCGGTTGCGCCCTTGTCGCGGCATGCGATTATGGCTTGATTGATTTGGGACGTGGCCCAGTCGCTCAGGTCAAAATTCATGTTTTCGCGGGCGTAAGGGTGCACGAAGGTGCCTCGGTATCCCTTGGTGACAATCACTTTGTCCCGCTCCAGCAGTTGGTATGCCTTGGCGACTGTCTTGTTGTTCAGGTTCAGGTCGTTCGCCAGTTGCCGAATGGAGGGCAGGGCGTCTCCGGGGGCAATGCCGCCAGCGCCGATAGCGCGTTTGATCTCGTTCATCAGTTGCGCGAATAGCGGTTCCTCGGCGTCTATATCAATGACAATTTCCATATTCTTTTTGCCTGGCCGGACTTGGGTTGATGGGGCATTGGGTCAGAGGCTGCGCAGCGCTCCAGCTGATATCCTGGTGCCATATGTATGAACGGGCCAACGGGTACAAATTGGACGCAAGCGCCAGGACTTCGGCGGTTCTGGCGTCCCCTTTACGCCCTAAAGCGGCTAGACGCTCAGTGCTGCGATTTGTGAAGTAAAAAAGATATGGCTTGGCTCGCAGCAGGGTGCTCGGTCAAGCCTCAGGAGAGATATATTCCATACATCTTCACAGAAGAACCACCGGGCGTACCCGATGGTTCCTGTTTCGTTGAACGGTTGCTCCGCTTTGCGGTGGACGCCTTAATCGAGCGCCGGAAGCATATCCGCGCCGCGAACCCACGGGGCACCGGCGTCCAGCATGGCCTTCTCAAATGCCGGGATCGTGGTCTTGGTCATCACCATCAGGCGCTGACGGACATCGGCGAAAGCATCCAGCGCATAACCAAGCTGTTCAAGGCTTTGAGGGGTCGGGCCATAATAGCTGCTGGCACTGCCCTTGGCGAAGGAAACGCGACTGCTGATCGTGGCCGGTTCCGCACCTTTCTGGTCATCGGCCTTCTTGCCGCTGATGGCTTCATCAAGGCTGAACAGCTCTGCACGGATGGCGGCAAACTGTGCCTCAAGCGCGGCCCTGTCTTCGGTGCGGTCAAGGGCCGTGCGGTAGCCTTCAATCTGCTTCTGCAGGTCGGCAATCGTCAGGCTGGCGGCATCAACAGCGGCTTCAACCCGGACAATCCGTTCCTGGAAGGCCTTGGCTTCTGCGGGCGTCGACCTCGCAAGCGTTGGCTCGATATAGCTTTCCACCTCGAAGGAGACAGGCGCCGTCAGCTCGCGGATCTGACCGTCATGGCGCACATTCAGCGTGGCTGTGTAGGTGCCCGGTAGCGCACGTACACCACGGGCAGGCCCCATCCAGGATGGGCGCGGCTCGTTGGTGATGGCTTCCTTCAGCGCATGATGGAAGTCCCAGGTTACGCGCTGCACGCCTTTCTTGTTGGCGGCAGGCACATGGCGAACCACAGCGCCCGATGCGTCCCGAACGGTCACAAATACGGCTGGGCCCTCTTCCCGGAGTTCAGCTTCCAGCACATCCCATGCCGGATAATCGACATCCTTGCCGTCTTTTGCCAGCTTCTTGTCTGCCTCGACACGGGTGTCTTTGGCGGTTTTGAAGCTGTCCTTCAGATAGTAGGTGAAGGTGGCCCCATATGGTGGGTTATCGGCAACCCACTGGTCGTCACCCTGGCTGTCGCTGTGCAGATCGTCCTCGAGATACATCAGGTTTTTGGTCTTTGCGAACAGAAGGGCGTCTTCTTCGAGCGTGTCGGCATTCAGGCCGCGGAGCGGTGAATAGTCGTCCAGAATATAGATGCCGCGACCGAAGCTGCCGGCCACAAGGTCATTTTCCCTACGCTGGATGCGAACATCGCGGAAGGAAATGGTGGGCACGCCGCCTGTCAGCTCGATCCATTTTTCGCCGCCATCAACCGTGAAATACAGGCCGAATTCGGTCCCAAGGAACATTAGGTCCTTGTTCACATGGTCCTGCGTGATCCGCCATACCAGCGTCTTTTCAGGCAGGCCGCCGGTGATCATCTTCCAGCTTTTGCCTCGGTTGGTGCTTTTGATCAGGTAGGGCTTATAGTCGCCTTCCTTGTGGTTATCGAGCGCCGCGTAAACAGTGTCTTCGTCGAAGCGGTCGGCGCGGATGTCGTTCACATAGGCATTCGCAGGCACGCCCTTGATCTTGCCGATCTCATAGCGGGTCCAGTTCTTGCCGCCATCGGACGTCACCTGAATGAGGCCGTCGTCCGTGCCCACATACAGAAGGTTCTCATTGATGGGGCTTTCCGCCACGTTTGCAATTGTGTGGAAGTCGGACATGGCGTAAAGGTCCCAGCCCGCTTCAGGGCCCCAGGTGCGGCCCATCATTGGCATCTTCAGCCGGTTGCCGTTCCGCGTCAGGTCGCCCGAGATGGCCGTCCAGGTGTCGCCCCGGTCGTCCGAGCGCCACAGGCGCTGCGACGCATGATACAGCCGCTTTGGATCATGATGCGAGACATTGATCGGCGCGTCCCAGTTGAAGCGCTCTGCGGGTTCGCCCGGCTTTGGCTGAGGCTGGATAAAGACCGTCTCGCGCAGCTTGCGGTCATACCGGTTCAGGCTGCCCTTCTGCCACTGGGCATAGACAATGTCCGGGTTGCCTGGTTCCGTTGCCGGTTGGTGGCCGTCTGCCCCCAGAATGATGTACCAGTCTGAGTTCTTGATGCCGTCCGCACGTTTGGTGCGGCTTGGGCCGCCCTGCGTGGAGTTGTCCTGCGTGCCACCATAGACATTATAGAAGGGGAAGTCGTCGTCTGCCGCGATCTTGTAGAACTGGGTAACCGGAATGTTCTGGTTGAAGCGCCAGGTCTTCATGTCGTCACGGCTTTCATAAAGCCCGCCGTCTGAGCCCACCAGAATGAAATCCGGGTCCGTGGGGTGGAACGCGAATGCGTGGTCATCCACGTGGCGGTTCTTCAGGTTCATGGTTTCCCATGTCTTGCCGCCGTCTTTGGTAACCTTGCTGGCATTATTCGAGAAATAGACCATGTCGAACGTGTGCGGGTCGGCGAAAATCTCCTGGTAATAGTGATTGCCGGTACCACCCGCCGCCACATCGGACATTTTCACCCAGCTTGCTCCCCGGTCCGACGAGCGCCAGAAGCCGCCTTCGCGGCCATCCAGTTCAATCGAGGCATAGACCACATCCGGGTTGATCGGCGAAACCGCAATGCTGGATTTGCCCATATTGGCTTTCGGCAGGCCTTCAGTCATCTGCCGCCAGGTCTCCCCGCCGTCATCGGAGGTGTAGAGGCCGGAGCCAGGGCCCGTGTTGATCAGGTTTGCAATGGTGCGCTGGCGCTGCCATTTGGCGGCATACAGCTTATTGGGGTTCCGCGGGTCAATCGCGACCGAACCGACGCCTGTCCATTTGTCGCCCTCAAGCACGTTTCGCCAGGTCTTGCCGCCGTCAGTGGTCTTGAAAAGGCCGCGCTCGCCGCCGCCAGACCACAGCGGGCCCTGGGCCGATACCCACACGATATTGGAATCGGTTGGGTGCACGATGATGTCGCCGATATGTTCGGATTTGCCGAGCCCCATGTTCTTCCAGGTTTTGCCGCCGTCCATGGACTTGTAGACACCGTCGCCAAACGCAATGTGGCGGCCGCCGTTGTTTTCGCCTGTGCCAACCCAGATGATATTCGGGTTGCTTGGGTCAATGGTTACGTCGCCAATGGAATAGACCGCTTCATCGTCGAAAATTGGTGTCCAGGTGGTGCCGGCATTCACTGTTTTCCATACGCCGCCAGAGCCAATACCCACATACCATGTGGCTGGATCGGTCTGGTCAACGGCGATGTCGGCAACCCGGCCGGACATATAGCCCGGGCCAATGTTCCTGACCTTGATGCCGTCAAAGGTCTCAGCCGACATCAGTTTGTCGTCGTCTGCGCTCATGGCTGGCGTGGTGGCCAGCATCAGGGCGATTGCAATATTTACACCGAGCTTCATAGGTGTCCCTCCTGTTTCCTCAGTTTCCTCTGTCAGTTTCCTCTGTCAGGCCGAAACGGATGTGTCCCAGCCTGTTTGATTGGCGGTTTGCCCCCAATCATAACCCTATACTCTTTCACGCGCCGGTGCCACGAAGGCATCAGTCTCCCTTCAGGCGGATACCCAGCCTGAAGGTACGCCCGGCATCCGGCAGGCCGAGCTGTGGCAAAATGGTCGTGTCCGTAATGTTGTTCACAGAGCCGTATATCTGCCAGACGCCATAGTCTGTGCGTTTTACGGGAACGTAGAATTTAACATTGAATTCGGTTGAAGTGCCAAGCTGGGCCAACGTGCCGTCTTCGTTTTCGTCGAATGCGTTGCCCAGGTGGCTCATCTCGGCGCGCAGGCTGCTGCCGCCTGGTGTCTCATAGTTTGCCGCCAGCAGAAGCTGGCTTTTGGGCCGCTGGTAAAGCGTCGGGCGGTTGCCTTCTGCGTCGCGGTCAGCCTCAAGGTCCTGCCAGAAGGCGTTGGCCTCAAGCGCCAGCGCCTCTGTTGCCTGCCACACCAGCCCGGCTTCAATGCCGTAGCCGTCCGAGCCCTCAAGATTGATGCGCTGCCGGCGAGTGACACCGTCCACGCGCACATTGCGCTGCGACAGCGTATCATCAATCCGGGTGAACCAAGGCGTGACCGTCAGCTCAATAGGCAGGGCCGCCGGGGCCCACGCGAAGGTTAGGTCTCCCACCAGCGCAGTCTCGGGCCTCAGGTCCGGGTTCAGGAGGAAGCGGCCAAGCGCGTTGCCATAGAGTTCCCGCATGGTTGGGAAGCGGGTGCGTTGGCCAAGCGTTGCCGTGACTGTGAGCTCAGGCGTGGCATGCCATTCCAATGCCCCTGCTGCGGCCCAGTTTGAGATGGCGGGCTGCGGCGCGCGGCCACCTGTCAGCGGAGTTGATGCCCTGTCGTGCGCCAGCGAGAAGGAGCTTTTGACCGTGTCAGTGAGCGGGATATCCACCTCGCCGCCGATGCTGAACAGACGCTGACGGAACCGTTCCGCGTCACCGCTTGTGTTCGCCAGCAGGTCTTTTTCCGTTTGTGTATGCGTGCTTTCTTGGCCCGAGGCCACAAGCCGCGTGGTCAGGTGTCGCCAGTCGTGGGACAGGGTCACGCGCCCGCCATACGTGCGGTCGCGGTCATCCTGCTGTTCTTCGGCCAGGCTATAGCTGATGTCACCAAAGGAGACGATCTGCTGGCTGAAGCGCTGGTGCCAGCTGTTGACGCGGAGATTGGTGTCCGCGCCCAGTTTAACGTCGCCCGCCAGACTGATCTGGGTCATGTGCCAATTGGGGTAGCGCCAAAAGCGAGGATTGCCTTCTGCCGGGTCAATGTGCGCCGCCCCGGCGATGCCTTTCTCCGCATCGATATCAAAGGCGCTGATGCGGAAGCTGCCCCACTGACGCTCCAGCGCCACAGCCCCAAAGAAGCTGGTGCTTTCTAGGTCGGTGTTGGTGCGGCCGTCGCCAAGAAGCGGGTCGAAGGGGATCTCCTCCCGGCTCGCAACCGCGAGGGCATCGCGGCTAAAATGGTTTCCACCCAGTTGCAGGCTGACGCCCTTGATTGGCACGGAGACCTCCCCTTCCATCAGGCGGGCACCGTGCGTGCCCACCTCAGACCTGGCGCTCAGCTTGAAGTCGGCGGCTTTCTCAAACGTGGAGATATCCACCACCCCAAGGACCGCGTTAGCGCCAAACTCGATAGGCGCAGCGCTTTTGATGATGCTCACGTTCCGGATAAAGCTTGCCGGGAACAGTGACAGGTCGGGGCGGCCGTCCCACGGCACGCTGATCGGCGCGCCGTCGATGAAGATCTGGGACTGGCGTTCTTCGGACCCGCGCAAGCGCAGCACGGCCTCGCCGCGGGAATTGGTGCGGATGCCAACGCCCATCACAGCGCGGAACACTTCAGTGAAATCGGTAGGCTGGCGGCGCTCTATCGCCTCTTCCGTCAGGACCTGGGCAGGCTGCAGTGCCCGGTTCTCTGCCCGCGCTGCCGTTACGCTGATCTCGTCAAGGCGGTCCCACTCGGTCTCTGTCGCCTCTGCCGCCACAGCTGTGCCAGCGATGGCCCAGCCAAGCAGGCTGGTGCTGACACCGAAAATGAGGCGCCGCCTGGGGAATGTGCCAAATGATGTGTCGATCATGGGTGCCATAAGAACCAATTGAATTAAAAAAACACTTTCCCTGGCCACTGGACCGGATGGCGCAGCACCTAATGTGTGGCCATGTCATCAAAATTATAACTTATGTCCATGATAGTGCGACCAATAGAAGACCTGCTACGACGACCCGATTGACCCCTGGGAATTGGATGCCGGAGGGCGCGGGGTGGGCGCAACGTCCCCTTCGGGTCAATAAGTACAATTAGGGCAACAGTAGAATGACTGTCTCCTGATCAAAAAGGAGACAGATCATGAAACTCTTCTATCGCCATGAAAACTCCCAGCAGCCTTGGAACAAAGGCAAGCTGATTGGGCTGAAGCCAGCTCTCAAACTGAAGGAGATCTGGGCGATGCGCATTGGCCTGCAGATGAGGGCCGCAGTTCGTGACCTTGCCCTGTTCAACCTGGCGATCGCTGGCAGGCGAAGGGGCTGCGATTTGTGACGGTCGACAGCCGCAGTGAAGGTTTTCTGGTTTGCTACGCGATTGTAAGCGATTGCGGCAGTTTATTTTTTTCTTGTAATAGAATTAGAATTCTGATTCTAATATAAATCTCTTTGTGAACGGGCTGCGGTGTCCGTCGGGCCTTGTTTTATGCTTGGCGTCGGTCGCTATGCTGGCGCTGTGCGCCTCGTCATGAAGGCGGTTCGGAGTTTTGTTCCGGGTATGGGTTTTGAGTGTGATGGCAGGAAAGCCGGGGCGCAGGACCGCGTGATAGCAGTCTTGGTGTCAGGGGAGCTGGCGTTGGGTGGCTCCGGCTTTCTGCTGTCTGGAGGTTGGGGAGTTGCGGGTGCCGGTGTTTGGTGGCCCGCCGAGAGGCTATATAGGAGAAATTCATGGCAGCAATTGCGGCCGAAGCCGGGGCGTCCTCCCGGAAGGCTATGTCGGGCAGTGCATGGTCATACGGACGGTGGGTGTCCCGTCCGGCACAAAATCGAAGTGAGCGAACATTTTTCCGTTTTCTCGATGCGGCAGAGGGGCTTTTGTCCGGCCGTAACTGGCACGAGGTGTCGGTGCAGGAAATCGTGCGGCGGGCTGATGCGTCTGTCGGGTCTTTCTATAACCGGTTTGTCGATAAAACCGCACTGCTGCGGTGCCTTGATAGCCGGCTGGGCCAGGAGTGTGAGCAGACCGTATCGGCGCTGGTGGATGAGCTTGAAACCTGCCCGGCACTGATTGATGACGCGCCGGGCATGATGATCAGCCTTTTCATGCGGCTTTGTTCAGAGCGAAGCGGGGTGATCCGGGCGCTGGATATGGCGCAGAAGATGGCAGAGCCGGGGGATTTTACCGGCCTGGGGCCAAGCTTTGATGCTGCCGCTGAGAAAATCGGCCATTTGCTGGCGGAAAAGCATGCCGTGCTGAAGGACCATTCCGGCCTTGAGGTGGCGCAGGCCTTCCGTGAAAGCTTCTGGCTGACGCGCGAGATGCTTCTGTATCATCCGCCGTGCAAACCGGCGGATGAAGTCCACCGCTCCTTGCTCAGGCATTTTTACGCCAGCCTGCAGGATTAAGGCTTTTACCCCTGTAAATGCATTTATAAGTCGCATTTGCAGGGGTCATGCGCGAATTTCGTTTCAGTATTTATTTACCAGCCTGCGCCCATAATAGGGCATGAGCCTGAAAACGCTGAACCGACATGGTGTGCCAGTTGGCGGCGTGCGTTCCGCGGTGCGCGCAGCCTCTGTCGGTGTGCCCTGTCTTTGGGGTTTGCGGGAATGCCCCGCTCTATCCTTTAGCTCTTTGATGCCGCGCCTGAAGGCGGGGGAGTAGAGCGCATGTCCTCGTTTGAAAATGAGCTGAGCCGTATCAGGAACAGGGGGCCGCGTGCCGACCATTTCTATGTGGTGACGGTTGAGGAAGGCATGGCAATACGCGAGGACATGGCAGCCCTTGTCGAGCTGATGGCGAAAAGCCGGGGCGACCGCCCATTCAACAGCCGGGCCGATGTTTCACCCTCCAGGCTCAGCAAGTATCTGCCGCGTATCACCATCCTGGAGCCAGTCTTTGACGAGGAAGGCCAGGTGGTGGACGCGCGCTACCGCCTAATGGGGACCGAGATCAGTTCGCTTTATGGCGAGGCGACGGGGCAGCTGATCAGCGACTATCACGGTGATCAGGTGCTGAGGCGGGTATGCCGCATCAGCAATCACTGCATAGAAACGCGGATGCCGGCGCTTGGGCTGTCGAAAGCGCTTTCGGACGGGCGGGAATATGTGGACGTCAGTGTGCTTTATTTTCCGCTGTCGAAGGACGGTGAGAGCGTCGATCAGTTCTTCATCTATTCGGCTGTGGAACGCACCCGCGTGGGCAGGTTCTGACCCATAGGATCCTAACCCGTTAGTTATTCCGAATCTGTCAAAAGCCTGATTCCTTTAATGTTCAGGATTGAGGGGTGGAAGAACCCACGTTAACCATACGGCGACTCTTCTTATGGGTGCATAATGAAAGCGCCGCAGGAAGTTGCGATCATGTCGCACAGCAAAAAGGCTCAATTTTAGGGAAATTGGCTCTTTTGCCGTTGCTTTTGCTGTCTCCCTTTGAATAGCCTTTTTGCGGGAAAGGGCGACATGGTGTGGCATGCCGGGGGGAATGGACAGCCGCGACAGATGCCATGGAGCTGAGACCTGGATTAGTAATCAGGCTTTGGGTGAAAGAGTGTTGCGTAAATTTTTTGTAGTGGCGTCGGGCATTGTCTCGATAGCATTTCTGTTGCTGGCAGCAACCAGCGTTCAGGCAAATGACAATCCATTTGACAATTTGGAAACACCGGAACCGGCTGTTGTGTTCGGCACTGTCTGGGGGCAGACGTTGGCGCAGGACGGCACGGGTTTCTATAATGATGTTTTCCGGGATCTGGTGTCCGCAGGCGATGGAGCGGTCGACTACAAGCTGATGCCGTACCGGCGCGCGCGGTCGCAGTTTCTGGTGGGCCAGACAGCTTGCCTGTATCCTTCTGCGCGGTCTGTCCTGACCACCGGCGGACATGATAGTGGCCAGAAGCTGATCGAAACCAATGCGCTCTTCACAGCGGCAGAGCACTTGTTCGCGCCTGCAGGCACCGCGCCGCCCGCATCCCTTGCGGACCTCAAGGGCAAGACGGTGGCGGTACCCACGGGCTCAATCATGACCAGGCTTCTGAAGGACGCTGGCGCACGGCTGATTTCCGTTCATGATGAAACGGCCAAGGCCCAGATGCTGATCACCGGCCGGGTGGATATGATGTCCGGCATGCTGCCGAACGAGCATTTGATCTTCAAGTCGCTGGATACCCGCATGGCGTCATACGACCGGGACTTTTCCCTGATTGAAGCAGGTGTCGCGATTGTATGCCACGACACGTCTGCCAACCGTGCGTTCATTGCGCAGCTGAACGAGCGGATCGATATGCTGCAGGCTGACGCCGCGTTTCAGGACCTTTTGGCCAGCGCGGGCCTCAAGCAGGCACCCTATGCCGGTGCCGCGGACCTGAACAACATTGCGCCGGCCGCCGGAGCAAAGCTTCGTTTCGCCCACCCTGGCAGGCGGGTACCCTTCAGCAATATTCGCTGATATAGTTATCAGTTCACCGCACTAAGGGGGGTGCGAAAGGGCTTGTTGCCGATGCTGCGCGTTGCCGCATACAGTTTTGGAATCCTATGTCTGGCGATCTGCCAGACGCTTTGCGCGCGGGCCGACGGCGGCACAGCGCAACCTGCGCACCCGGATGGCAAGGGCGATATTTACGGCACCAGCTGGGGTATGACGCTCGCGCTCGACGGTTCCGGCTTCTATAACGAGGTGCTGGGCACCGTCCTGAATGAGATGGACAGCCCCAAGGCCTATCAGCCACTGCCCTATAAGCGCGCCAAGGTCAGCTTCCGGGATATTGCGGGTAGTTGCCTTTTCCCCAGTGATATCGGCCATCTCGCGGCGGGCAAGGACATTGATGGCCCCGAAGGCTATATCCAGACAGTTCCGCTCATATGGGTGGAAAGCCACATCTTTAGCCGCTATGGCGACGCACCGCTTGCCTCGCTTGCAGCCCTTGAGGGGCGTAAGGTTGCCTATCCTAACGGCTCGGCCCTGCCCACGGTGCTGGAAGGATATGGCGCCAGCTTTTTGCCAACCACAACGGAAACCGCGAAAGCCCGGATGTTAATTGCGGGCCGGGTGGACCATATGTCCGGCTCGCTGCCTGACAATATCTTTGTCTTCAAATCCCTGGGGCGTCCGCTGCCGCCCTATAACCCGGACCTCGCGCTGATCCGGGTCGGTGTTTCTGTGGTTTGCCACGACACGCCAGAAAACCGCGCCTTCGTTGAAGCATTCGATAGCACCAATGCAAGGCTTGTCAGCTCCGGTGTCATGGCGGCTGTTTTCGCCGGGGCAGGCGTGGATGCCAGGTTCATGCCGAAACCGTGAATGGCCGGTCCCGCGAAAGTGCTGCCAAGATTTCGCCTTCTTATGGTAATAGTGTGAAGCTGCTAGCGGGAAGGGACAAATTTAGTATTGAGTGCCATAGCTGATATCTTTGCTGATATCTATTTGGGGCACCTTCCGCCATAGCTGAATTCTTTCTGCACATACGGAGAATGTGAAATGGCGACAATCAAGAATATTTTGACAGCTTGTGTCATGGGACTGACGGCCCTTTCGGTGGCCGCCCCTGCCTCTTTTGCCTTCGATCATCATGGCGATGAAAAGAAGCACGAAAAGAAGCACGAGAAGATGAAAGACAAGAAAAAACACAAGCATGAGAAGATGATGGATGACGAGGACATGGGTCCTGAATACGCCGAGATGAAAAAGCGCCATCATGAAGAATGGCAGGCCATGAAGATGCGGCACAAAGACGCCATGAAGGGCATGAAAGACATGTCCAAGGACGAAAAGAAGGAAATGAAAGCCGCCCAGAAAGCCGAAAAGAAAGAGATGAAAGAGCGCCACAAAGCCGAGTGGAAGGCGCTTAAGGAATCCATGGGCAAGGGCGATGACGACGATGACGATGATCATGACGACGAAGACGACGGCTAAGCCCATATAGCCTGGTTGATTGAAGCGCCCCGTGGCCCAAGACTGGCTGCGGGGCGTTTTCTATTTATCGCAAGGTGGGTGCATTCTGTCGCACGGCGGATGACCCGTGCGCGAAGCTGCAGTATCCAGAATGCACAAGCACCCGAGAAATGACAGCTTTCAGATTGAGTGGTGTTCCGAGTAAAGGGTTCGTTCAAGAATAACAAACGCGGCCCGAGTGACGACATCGAGCGATCGCAGCGTGTGGTTCCTGCCTAAGCTAAAAGATTTGAAAATCTGTTTCCTCCCTGATCATGGCGCCAATTTGGCGCCATGATTTATTTAGGGCTGGTATTGTTTCCGGAAAAAAACGGAAGGCTGCTGGGCCGCTAGGGCTTCACAGCCTTCCTGTGCGCCAGCCAAGTTGATGGGGGTAACCGGGCCAGCACATCTTTTGACTATAGCGTGGTGGGCCCCGTTTGTATCGAAATTCATTCTGGATCACTGATTAGTGACACGCGTCGAAGTTGCGATTTTACAGTCATTGAAGAGGAGGCGGCCGGAACGCAGGGCTTGGATGGGTGTTCTGCGCTCCGGCCATCGGTCAGTACCCGAGGCAATATCGAAGGGCTGGTCCTTTTGCTGCGTCCAAGGGGTGGGAGGATCTATGCAGCAAACTGAAAATCGTAGCGCCTTCGGGTGCGGCTAAGGGGGAAGCCGCTGCCTGACCGGCAAGTGTCTGATGCTATAACGAGTGGGCGCGGTTTTTTGGGAATGCAGCGTGCGATTATTTGTTTCAGGGACCGGAAGGCGGGCTGCATCGGCATCTCCGCCCACCACGCCCGGGGGCAGCGCGGACAGGCGGGGGAGATGCCTTGCAGTAAAACCCCATAGCCGGCTTGAGCGCGCGGCCCTTTCGGGGGCAACTGCCGATAAGCGCAGTAGGCGATGCACAGGCCCTGGGGCCGGATGGCAACCGCGGGTGGCGCTTTTTTTTGGGGGGGAGGTGCGCGCCAGATCCGGGGATTTGTGACGATGCCCATTTAGCCCATGGTGGCCTGGTGTGGATATCGGTTCACTCGTCCCACCGCATTTATCGGTGTTGGTGCAATTAAGTTACGAATATCGTAATTATATGTCAATGCTAAAATTACGAAATACGAAATTCTGACGCAGATGATCAGTATGCGTCCTGTCCGGTCGGAGCTGGGCGCATGGGAAAGCTGACATCCAAAGGAGAAGGGTGGTCAGGAGGCCTTCGGTGGCGAGCGGCGCTGGTGAACCCACATGACAGCAGCCAGCACATCTGTGATGCGCACGATCTCCTGGCCAGCGCCTACCATATCGCCGCCGGGCATCAGGTCAGACAGCAGGCTGAAGCGCCAACTGGCGAAATCGGGATTGGGCGTGTCCGGCAGTGGCACCAGCCAGTCTTCACCGCTTTCGGTCTTGGTATACTGCCTGAGCACCCTGCGTCCTGCGCCGAGGTCCAGCAACAGCAGCGCACCCGGGGCCACCGGCGCATAGTGCCGCTTTGGATCGGCGGCAATCACCAAGCTCCCTGCGGGGATTTCACGTGCCATTGAGGTGTCACCCATCACATAACAATAGAGGCCTTCCGGTGTGCCTGCGTCAGGCGGCAGGGGAACGCTCGAGAAAGTCATGTCATCGGGCAGGGGCGCGACGGCGCCTGTTCCTGTCAGGCTGCCAAGAAGCGGCAACCGGCCATCATTGCCGTCGTCAACCAAGGTGGGTGAGCCCGCTTTCAGGCTTTCCAGAAGCGATGGCGCGTTCATGCCCAGCAACTGGCTGAGCGGTAGGATCTCGTGCGCCTGCACCCCGCGTGCGCCCTTGAGAATATCGGTCACCCGCGGCGCAGGCACCCCAAGGGCCTCCGCAGCATCCTTCAGCTTATACCCCCGGTCTTTGAGGGCGGCTCGTATCCAGTCTTGTTTTGGCATGTCAAGAACAATATTACGAATTTTGTAAAAAATGTCACGTGTTTTTTGCGATGCTGGCTTGATAAAAATTACGAATAACGTAATTATAGGCTCATGAATGAGTCGATATACATAAGAAGAGGCGCGTCTCACCGGCTGGGCCCGGCCAGACGCTGTCAGCAAACGGAAAGAGGCCTTCCGCAACGGAATGGTCGCTGTGAAGTGTCGGTTGGCGGCCTGCGCGGGCTGGAAAAGCCGAAGGGTCCAGTCACGCGCTTCATGGTGTTTCAGGAAACAGTTGCCATCTTGGGCATTCTTGTGTGCCCATTGTTCCTGTCCCTTTGGGGAGGTCTCAGTGGCTGAATTTCCTGCCCTTCCTATTTTCACAGATGCCTATCTGGCCGATACGCGCCATCTGACAGCAGAAGAACACGGCGCTTACCTTCTTTTGCTGATGTGCGCATGGCGGACACGCGGCTGTGCCCTGAAGGATGATGACCGGTTCCTGGCGCGCACCGTTGGCGTGACGCTGCCGCGTTGGCGGCGGATCAGGCCCGTGCTCAAAGACTTCTTCACGGTTGAGGGTGGCCTCTGGCGTCAAAAGAAGCTGACAGAGGTTTATAAAGGGGTGGAAACTCGGGTGGCCCGAAACCGGGCGAACGGTGCAAAGGGGGGACGCGCGAAGGCAGCCCGTGCCAAGCCCGAAAACGCCGCTAGCGACCGCCAGCCTGCCGCCAAAGCGAACAAGCTACCAACCAAAACCAGAATCCAAACACCAAAACAAAAGGCAGAAGAAGCCCAGGATGCAGCTATCGCGGTAGATATCCCTGCAGATATTCCTGTGGCCGAAGTCGCTGCCGCCGCCGGGCTTGATAGTCTGGCTTTGGATGGGAGCGAGCTGGTCAAATGGCTGTCGGCGGGGGCTGACCTTGGGCAGGATATCCTGCCAACGATAGAGCGCCTCTGTAAAAGGAAAATGGCCCGTTCCGGCAGTGCGCCGGGGTCGCTGGCATACTATGGCGCGGCCATTCTGGAAGCGCGCGACAAGCGGCTGAAGGCCCGGAAGGCTGGCGACGCCCATAACGAAGCCTTTCCCCCTGCGCCGCCTAAAAGGCATTTCGATGCCTCATTGCCCGCAGACTGGCGCCTGTTCCTGGGGGACGCGTCCAGCCGGTTCCGCGGTGACTATCTGGCGCGTCACTGGCGCATCGGGCCGGACCATCCGGTGTTTCTGCCCAGCGGGCTTGGGTGCGATCCGACCCTCAGGCCCAACCCATTGATTCCAAAAGAAATCGTTTCCGAATATGGCGCGCGGTGGGGATGGGTGCTTCCATCCCCTGCGCAGGCTGGAAAAAAGACATCGTCACGACAGGAGGATATATGACCATGAAAACAAGGCCGCACCATTTGAAACCGGCTATAGCGCAGCGATCACTGCGGGCTGCAGCCCTTGAGGTTTATGAAGAAGCGGTCTGTGCCTGTGCTGGTGCCTGTGCCAGCGTCGTGGCGGCACCCAAGCGTGAGGATATCTCCCCAAGGCTTGAGTTGCGCTTTGTTTCTGCCTGCTGGACGCTGCGCAGACTGCCGGACCGCGAGGCAGGCTTCCTGCGCATGCGGGGCGCCTTGTGGCCGGAGGCTGCAGCGGAACCCGGCACATATGCCCGTGAAAGTCTGACCAGTTTTCAGGCCCGCAGGCGCGTGCGTATCACCTCCATCGAGATAGACCAGATGCAGCCGACGCTGGACCTGCTTCTCTTGTTGCCGGACATCGAAGACAGGCGGCTTCTCTTTTGGGCGGCCTGGCATCAGGATGGGGAGCGCAGTGCGCGCATCCCCTGGGCGAAGGTGCGGCGCAGCCTTGACGTGTCATGGTCGCGCTGGACACTGAAGCGTCGCTATGAGGCGGCGCTATTGTGGCTCTCGGGGCTCGTGGAATTGCAGGGGCGACGGCGCTGAAGGGTGCCCTGGCGAGCGGTCTCCAAATAAGGCCGTAGCGTTACCCGGCCTTGCTGTGTATAGTGTGGTTCTTGTTATGGTTGCGGGTACTGGATTCATCTCAAACCGGTAGAAATAATGCGGAAAATACTCATTTTCTCGGCCTTGGTTCTTTGTTCTTTTGTGGCCGCAATTGCACAGCAAACCGCCGAAGGTAGCGGGTCTTCAGTTCCTATGCTGAAGGATCTGAAGCTTCAGCGCAGCGCCTATCCGGCGACCTTGTCGGCCGACTGCGATTATGTTGACGAACAATATACCATGTCCTGCAGCTTTTTTGTCAGCCGGGTGGCCGTCCAGAAAAGCGACAAGCGTGTCAACGACATGCTGCTCAGGATGTATAAGGATCGCACAAAAGCAGAATGGCAGGACCACCCCATTTGCGCCGCACCGGAAGTGAAGGATATCGAACGTCATATCAGGGTGCTCAAATTCCAGAAAAAGATCAGCAGCACGGAAGAGCAGATGATCCGCAGGCAGGCGAAGCCAGCCATCAAATTCTGTGCCGACCCTACGCTTGACAACTATAAGGCTTATCTCGATGCGCTCGCGAACGAGATGAGCTGCAATATCACAACGTCTGTGGAGCGGGCGACCATGCGCTATGATGCCGAGCGCCAGTCCTGGAGCGGCATCTATGAGCCAAAAAGCAAGCAGAAGCCGCTTACCGAATATGTGGTCAAGCTGGATTCGGTTACCGGGCAGGTGGGGCAGCGGCTTATTTTCATGGTCGATCAGATCCTGCGACCACGTGCGAAGGCAGGCCGCAGAGACTTAGCTACAGGGCCAAACGGTCTGACGAAAAATATTATTGTGGCTACGTGGACTGGTAAAAACGCCATTTGGCGCTGAAATCTTGGTTTCTTCACCAGTTTTTAACCCTCCATGCTAACAGTGAAGGCATGGACATACCTTCATCTCATAACGCTGCCGGGCAGTTTGAAGTCATGCTGGCCTACTGGCTTCGCCTCAAGGAAGAGGCAGGCGGTGTGCCGAAGCGCTCGAGTCTCAACCCTGTGCTGATCCGGGATATCCTGCCGCATGTCTTCCTGATCGAACACCAGGGACCACAGAACCTCCTTGTTCGACTGTCGGGCACGGCATTGGACGCGATTTCCCCCATGCCGATGACGGGTGCCAATTATCTGGACTTGTGTCCCCCGGAGACGCGGTCATTCGTTTGGGAAACCGCTGCGGCGGTTGTCAATCATCCCTGTGGACATCGGTTCAAGCGGGAAGCAACCTTCCAGAATGGCAAAGCACATGAGATCACCACTCTGTCGCTACCGATGGTATCTGAAGATGGTGATTGCCGGTATATGGTGGGGGTATCAGCCAGTAAGACAGACCTGATGCCAGCCAACCTTCAGCCTGGACGGTACGTGTCTGTCAAGATATTGCACAGCGAATTTGTCGATGTCGGCTTTGG
>Ga0209578_10000614_pt1 | contig 41073 bp, 36 predicted proteins | sample tdAd472_FD_187127 | JGI IMG/M metagenome (GOLD analysis project Ga0209578, IMG submission 187127) | Marine sediment microbial communities from the Atlantic coast under amendment with organic carbon and nitrate - tdAd47.2 (SPAdes)... | ecosystem: Environmental > Aquatic > Marine > Coastal >...
AAATGGGCGACATCCAGTTCGTCGGTAATACCGATACCACCATGTAATTGTACAGCCTCCTGGCTGACCTTTAATATTGCCTTGCCAAGCCGGCTCTTCGCTGCTGCGACGGCTTTGGCTTTGTCACTGTCACCAGCGCTGCTGTCCAGTTTCATAGCTGCCATCATCACTATGGAACGGGCCAGTTGGCACTCGACAAACATATCAGCCATACGGTGCTGCAGGGCCTGGAAGGTGCCAATAGGCACGCCGAATTGCTTGCGGGTTTTGCTGTATTCCACGGTCTTCTGCAGCAGTGAGTCCAAGGCGCCGACTGCTTCCGCGGCAATCGCAACCGTCGCCACATCCACGACCTGCTCTAACGCAGTCAGGGCCTGGCCCGCTTCACCCAGTCTTTGAGCACTGTCAGCCTCGACGTTTTCCAAGCGAATGTTTGCAGCCGAATGGCCGTCGATATTGCGATACACGTTACGGTTTACTCCCGGCGCATTGGTATCGATCAGATAAATCGAAATACCCTCCCGATCCAGCTGTGCGCCTGCTGTACGAGCGACCACCAGCAACTTATCGGCATTGGCACCATTCAGCACGGCCACTTTGCTGCCATTGAGAACGGTTTTACCATCCGTTTCGGTGGCAGAAGTCGCCACGCTGGCAAGATTGTAGCGACTGCCGGGCTCACTGATAGCGCAAGCCAATTGCAATTCACCGGCCATGATTTTTGGAATCAGTTCAGCTTTCTGTTGATCAGAGCCCAGAGCACTGATCAAGCTGCCAGCCATGACAGCGGTAGCGACGAAAGGCTCAACTACCATGCCCTTGCCCAACTCTTCCATCATGACCATCAGATCTACAGCTGATGCTCCGAACCCGCCATCTTCTTCGCTGAATGGCACAGTCAGCCACCCCAGTTCAGCAAACAGATTCCAGTAGTCTTCACTGTAGCCTTTTTCACTGGCCAGTATGTTTTTACGGGTATCAAAATCGTAGTTCTCACGCACAAATTTCCGTACGCTGTCCTGCAGCATCTGCTGTTCGTCAGTAAATGAAAAATCCACTTTCTTTCCCTCGAATTCTTCCTGCTTTGCTTTTGGCAGGCCTGGTGTGCAGTCCGTCAGTTACAGACCCAACACCGCCTTACAGATAATGTTTTTCTGAATTTCGTTGGAACCACCATAAATCGATACTTTTCGGTGGTTCATATAATCCAGAGCGGTAGATGCCAGAAATCCTTCACCTACAGGCTCGCCATCGAAACCCGCTTCAAACTGCTCTGGAACGAACGGTAAAGCGTCGTAATCCGCAACTTCAAGATACAGCTCGTCCGCCCGTTGGGCGATCTCTGTTCCTACAATTTTCAGAATCGACGATTCCGGCCCAGGTGCCTTACCCACAGAAACTGCTGCCAGGGTGCGAAGTTCTGCGTATTCCAAAGCCTGCAGATCAATCTCGAGCTCGGCAACTTTCTGGGCAAACAAAGGATCATCCGCCAGCTTGCCACCCTGCCCGTCATCGCGCTCTGCTGCAGCGACCTTAAGTTCATCAATTCGACGTTTGGTGTAAGGAACCCTGGCGATATTGGTACGCTCATGAGTCAACAGTACCTTGGCATAGGTCCAGCCCTTGTTTTCTTCACCGATGAGGTTTTCAACCGGTACTTTGACATCTTCAAAGACGACCTCATTCACTTCCGGACTGCCGTCCATCAAATAAATGGGATTAACGGAAATGCCCGGTGATTTCATATCGATCAGCAGAAAACTGATACCCTCCTGCTTCTTAGCCGTGTTGTCAGTACGCACCAGGCAGAAAATCCAGTCGGCATACTGTCCCAGGGTGTTCCAGGTCTTGGTGCCGTTGACGATGTAGTGGTCGCCGTCACGGACTGCGGTAGTTTTTAGTGACGCCAGGTCGGATCCGGAATTGGGTTCGGAATATCCCTGGCACCACCAGACATTGCTTTCCAGGATATCCGGCAGGAATCGCTGCTTCTGTTCCTCACTCCCGTAAGCAAGGATGACCGGCGCCACCATCTTGACACCGAATGCCACTGGCTCCGGTGCGCCAATGCGGCCCATTTCCTGGTTGAAAATATATTTCTGTGTGGGTGTCCAGCCGGTGCCGCCGTACTCGTCCGGCCAGTTGGGGGCCATCCAGCCTTGGGAGTTAAGAATCTTCTGCCAGCGGACAATATCGTCTTTGCTTAGAGTAATGTTGTTGTCTACCTTCTCCCGAATATCAGCTGGGAATTCATTTTCCAGAAAATCCCTCACCTGTTGCTGAAAGGAAAGCTCTTCCGCTGTGAAATCTGCGTTCACCACAAACTCCTTCTTTAATTAATTCAAGTAGTTACCGGTTAGAAAGCACATTTGAATGCGCTCAGGCAAGAACTCCTGTTCTATTTTACCTGCCGGTTTTTGATACTGAAACCAGGTGAACGGAGGTCACCTGGTTTCGAAGAGGATGAACTTTAACATTTTTGGGGAGAGCAAATAAACAAATATCGAGCATTTGCTCTATACGGAATTGACCGGGCTCAATCTCGACCTGGATAGCCGATTAGCAGGTCCCTGAAGGTTTCCTGAAAGGCAATTCGGGCAGGTCCTTCATGCATGAACTCACCGGGTGAGACGGTGTGAATCCTGCTCACTTCGCCGGCCCAGACTTCCTCGCCGCTGCGAGTCTCGCGCATGGAGATATTGATCACAGCGATGTAGCGTAATTCTACGTCTATAGTCTCCTGACGAATGAAAGGATTAACGTCTTCAGTCTCCGGATCGAGATTTACGTGACGGTAGGACATAGTGACGATCAGATCATTGATCTGATCATTGCGCTCCAGTCCTCTTTCCTGGAAGGCAGAGTCAAACATTTCTACTGCCCAGTCACTGAGGAACAGCGGCATATTCTCTGTCTGTAATCGGTACGCCTCGTAATCTGCATAGTTACCCGGGCAGCAAAGCGTCACCGTATTACCGATGCGCAAACCGGACTGGGCACACCCAGTGAACACCAGCACTACCACTAAAAGTGCTGCTTTCATCCGTTTCAGATTCCTCATTTTAACTCTTCCTCCAGCTTCGATATTCGAGGGGTTCGATTTTGTAGACGCCTTATACCACAAATTCAGTTGTTAACCGGCACGTTGGATTGTAACGAGATGTTACCGGGAATAGTTTGATCTATATTTAGCGAACGGACCGCTCTGAGTATTTGCTGACAGGCCAGTCTGATTTCCCGGTTTACATTCAGCTGCAACGAGATCAAGGTAGTGTCGGAAGAAGCCAGTGCCGTTCTGGACTGCACCATCTGATTTGCGTTGTCGTAGTGCTGATCGTTCTCTACTTCCAGTTGCTCAAATTCCTCCAGCAAATACTCCTTCGGGTGCTCATTCAACAACAGGTCCAACAATTTCTGATAAACGGATTTATGATAACTACGATGCAGCTCGTAAAGTTCGTTCATCACCGGCACCGGGTTGAGGCGCAGCTCCCTCAAGTCGTGTCGGATATCCTTGAGTGTCTTGTTACAGTAAATTACGCGACGGGTAATGCGCAACAGGCGTTCCAGCTCTATCACTTCCTGCTCATCAAGGGGCTGCAGTTGAATCTGCGCCGCGAACCTCAATATCTCGCCTTCCTGCCGCTTCAAGTTTTCGTACCCTTTTTCAAAATTCAGCCCCTCCACGGTGGCATCGGTTTGGTGAACAGCTTCTTTGATCGCTTCCAGTCGCTCCGGCGACATGTTAAACAACCCCATGGCATTACAGGCAGCCTGCAGCACCACTGACCGGGAGGCATTTTCCAATGCCACCAGTGCCGCATCGACTATGTCTGTAGGTACGCGCTCCAATAGTGACTTGCGCTGATTCACATGACGCGCAAACAGCTTCTCGATCCAGCCCGAAAAATGGCCCAGAAACGGAATGAAGGCCATTAGACCCAACAGATTCATGGTGCTGTGGAACGCAACCAGGCCAATCAGCGGATCATTGATTCGCAGCGACGACAGCAACAGGGGCAATAGCGGCAGTAACAACAAAAAGGCTGCGATATCGACAATAAGGTTAAAAACACAATGGGCCAGCGCCAGTTGTCTCTTTATAGCGCTGCCACCAAGACTGCCCAGCACCGTGGTGCTCGTGGTTCCCAGATCGGCCCCGATGATCAATGCAACTGCCTCAGGCAGAGCAATGAAGTTTGCGTTTATAGCAGCCAGGGCCATCATCATTACTGCGGAGCTGGACTGCACAGCAACAGTAATCAGCACTCCAAACAGCAGATAAAGCAGCGGACTATGACCCTGCAGCAAGGTCACATCCCATTGCTCGGGAATAGTTTCCATACTGGTTTTCATTATCCCCAAGCCGAACAGCAGCAACCCGATACCCAGGCCAACCATGGCACTGTAGTTCGGTCGTGTTTCACGTTTGGTAAAGGCAATGGCAAAAGCTGACACACCGAGAAGCGGCAGCGCCAGGGATTCGAGGTCCAGTTTGAAACCAAAAATAGCGACGATCCAGCCGGTTAATGTAGTTCCCAGATTAGCCCCGAGGATAATTCCAACGGCATTCAAAAAAGGCAGCAATCCGGCGCTGGCAAATGCCAGCACCAGCAGGCTGACCATGGAACTGCTCTGCAACAGGGCAGTGGCTACCACACCAGTACCCACACTCCCAACACTGGTACCGGTACTGGCCCGCAGCCAGCCACGCAACCGGACATCGCTGAGTTTGCGAATGCCGTACTCCAGCTGGGACATGCCGAACAGAAACAGCCCCAGGCCAAAAATAAAATTGATCGGAGACAAGAGTTAATCCTGTTAAAAGCGTAGAATTACATTGAGAGCATCTAATGAAATAAAGAGAAGCTCACTATCATTGTTTATTATCGTTTTAAACCGGTCTGGTGTATCTGATCCTGATCAGGGCCGGCCAAGGGAAGCTCTGATTAATTGTGGAGACCCCGCAGGGCATCTCCATAATTAATCAGAGGTTCCGTATCTAAAGGTAACAGCAAACCATGGAAAATTTTACTCCTTATAGCGCTCTTCTGGGAGGCGCGCTGATCGGCGCCGCCGCGACACTTATGCTATGGGTTAATGGTCGGATCACCGGCATCAGTGGCATTCTCGGCGGTGTTCTGTTTCCAGCACAAACCGATACATTGTGGCGCATACTGTTCATTGCCGGACTGTTAAGCGGTGCCATTGTCTATACCCTCATTAACGGCTCACCAATCGAATTGCAGATTCAGGCGACACCATTGCTGACTATTGTTGCTGGATTTCTGGTGGGTTTCGGTACCCGACTGGGCAGCGGTTGTACCAGCGGACATGGCATCTGTGGTATCGCCCGCGTGTCGAAACGTTCCTTTGCCGCCACTGCTGTATTCATGACGACGGCAATAATCACCGTCTTTCTGGTCCGACATGCTCTGGGGGACTCATAATGGATATTCGACCCAATCAGCCCCTGGCTCTTGCTTCGGTATTTCTCGCCGGCCTGCTATTCGGCTTGGGTTTGACTGTATCCGCAATGGTCAATCCTGCGAAAGTGGTTGGCTTCCTTGATCTGTTCGGCAACTGGGATCCCAGCCTTGCACTGGTTATGGCAGGTGGACTTGCGGTAACGATTCCTGCCTTTCAACTGATCCTCAAACGTGACAAACCATTGCTGGAATCGCGCTTTTTCCTGCCAACCAGCAATGACATCGACCGCAGACTGATAGGCGGTGCCGTGCTGTTCGGTACTGGCTGGGGATTGGCCGGCCTGTGTCCAGGCCCCGCATTGACCTCCCTTGTCACCTTGAATGGCTCAGTGTGGCTGTTTGTCCTGGCCATGATCGGCGGCATGGTTTTTCACCGAACGGTTCTGGAGAACTGAGCCGCAGACCTTTGATACAGCCTTGATGCGGCCATACTAATCCGTCTGGAAAATCACTTTCCCGGTGTAAAAGTGTCAAAAAAATGATTTATAAGCCGATCAATAGAACTGAGTTGTTATTTGCTGTATGTTTCGCGCATCCGATGACCTGGCCGAAACAGGTGAAGACCTAAAAACTGGGAACATCCAATCTTAGGAGAGAAAATGAAACTATCTAAATCTGCCCGCAGCCTGTTAATTCTGTTTGCCCTGTCTGGCGTAGTCGCCTGCAGCTCCAGTGGTGATGTAGAAGACGCTGCCCAGGAAAGTGATTCCGGCCTGTCCGGTATCGATGCGACGACACAAAGAGCTCAGCAGTTACAGAGTGAAGCAGAGCGACGGGCCGCCGAGGCTCAAGAGCGTATTCAGCGAGCCGCACTGCAGACTTCCGTGTTCTACTTCGACTTTGACATTGCGGAGTTTCGTCCTGCCGACCGTGACGTTCTAACCTTCCACGGCCAGGATCTGGGCGCCAATCCACGCAAAAGCATTCGATTGGAAGGGCACGCAGACGAGCGAGGCACTCGCGAGTACAACCTGGCACTTGGCGAGCGACGAGCACAAAGCATCATGAACTTCCTGATCGTCAATGGCGCCTCGCGATCACAGATCGAGGTGGTGAGCTATGGGGAAGAGCGACCGGCAGATTCCGGCAGCAGCGATGCAGCCTACCAGCGAAACCGAAGGGTTGAAATAGTCTCCCGATAATCGCGCTCAGCAAGACTTATGAAAAAGCCCCGACTCCCTGGAGTTCGGGGCTTTTTTTAGTCTACGCACCTGTTCTGAATACGCGATCCTGAATACTGCAGGTAATCACAACAGCAGGTTTTTTGACCTGGCAGGCTCGAAACCAACAATCCAGACCAGCACCAGAAATAGCAACGTTCCTGGCACCAAAGTAATCAGCAAGGTCTGCAGTTCTTGCGCAGTCAATTGAAAGCCGGCTAAAACCGCGTACACCAAAATCGATAGTATCCGGGCCAGCATATAGTAGTTAACAAAAGGTGAGCTGTTGTGCGTCAGTGGCCACGGCTTGGCAAGCACCAGCCAGCGGCACGCAACAACCACGCCCAACAGGTCTGTGGGCCAGAACAACAACAGATTAACATTGCTGTACAGATCTTCATGACCAGAGAAAAACCATCCCCCCAGCATCAGACAACCATAGATACCGCTCACTAGAGCCACCAGCAGACCCACCAATCCGAGCAGGCGGAAGCTCAATCCTGGCACTTTCAGGGTAATACGGGAATGCGTGGCGAAATAGGACATGGATACTTTTTGCAGTAGCAATAACATCAGCAACGTTGGTGCCAGCAGCACAGTGCCGGCAAAATAATAGGGATTAGCCTGCGCCTGAGGAGTGGGAAACTCCATGATTACCGAGGATTCCGATAACAATGGTTGCTGCTGCCCCCCTATTGCCACATCCGAGGACAGAGCCAGCAGGTGAGCTCGCAGGCTAAGCGGCAAGAACATTTCTTCCCATTGACTGACAGTTCGATCAATATTCGAATTCATGAGCAGATCGAGTGACAATTCAATCAACGGGATAGACCGGTAGTGGTACTTGACCAGGTCCCGATAGGTGTTGCCAGTAGGTACATTGGCAGCAGCAAAGATTTTTCCGGACAATGCTTCATCAAGGTAATCACGAACCCGGGTTGTGCAATTGTCGTCGAAGTAATGATAGGGATAGACGATGTTTTCCGGCCGGCCGTTCCACAGCAGCCGCTTAAAAAGAATCTCCTTCTGACGATTGTTTAAATGGATTTTTTCCTGCCAAACCGTACGCTGTTGCTGGCGGTACATCGAGAATTCTGCAGCAGGAGTATTGGTGCCCAACTGATAATTCATGATCCCCTTAAAAAAGTTAAAGGAAAAGCTTGCCAGTCCGCCGCTGGTGTCGAACAGGCCCCAGTTGAATACCGTGTCACTACCGTTGGTTTCATCTACTACGCGTAGTGCAGTATGGCCAAAATTATCCCAAAGCATGTTACCCACATCGACAGTGATGAGATAAAAATGCACCTGGCTGAAATCTTCGGGTAACAGGGAATCATCTATGCCTTCGACAGCCTCCAGTGCAACACTGCGATTGAAGCCGAACAGGCAGATCCACAGACTGAGGACAATGAGCAGAATACGTGCCGAGCCGGGAGACGATCGAGAAGGACTTTGGCTAAGCTGCGATTCGCGACTGGATTCTGGAAGTTTTTCGGGATTGTTCAAACGAAGGCGCATAATCTGCCAGCTGTTTTCCTTTTTCACCTGGAGAGCCATAGACTGAAATCTTTCAACCAGCGAGCACAGACAGTCGCAGTGCACTGGTTTCGCCGCTATGGTAACAGAGAATCCGGGCCGAGCAAGCAGGCCGACCATTCTGCGTAAGATGATTAATCAGATAACGATAAAAAAATCCTCGCCGACTATCCGCCATAGTCAGACGAGGATTTACGGCAAGCCCGCTCATGCCCGTGGGGAGACTGCCTGACTAGCAGGAAATGCAAACGGCAGTCTGAAAGTTCATCAGGTGGCATGAAGCTCCCGTCATGACAATCACTTTATCGAATTCAGCCTGAATGGAAAATGAACGAGGCCCCGGGAATCAGCCTGCCGTAAATTCATGATAAACTGCGCTTCATTTTAACAGGAATAATTAACATGAATGGTGCCCAAGCGCTGATTGAAACCCTTGCCAATTGCGGCGTCGAACTCTGTATTGCCAACCCGGGCACATCGGAAATGCACCTGGTCCAGGGGCTCGATGCAGTGCCAAGAATACAGTCAGTGCTGGCGCTCTTCGAGGGTGTGTGCACCGGTGCCGCAGACGGATACGGCCGCATGACCGGCAAACCGGCCGCCACTCTCTTGCACCTTGGCCCAGGTTTGGCAAACGGCATCGCCAACCTGCACAATGCGCGCAAGGCAAGGACACCGATGATCAACATCGTGGGCAATCACCCGAATTACCACGTGGGATACGACGCACCGCTGACTTCCGATATCGACACCCTGGCCCGCAATTATTCCTGCTGGATTAAATCCTGCAGCACCGCTGATACATTGGCACAGGACGGCGCCGACGCCTTCACAGCCACCTTGCGCCAGACGCCTGACTCAGCAGGTCAACTCGCCACGCTGATTATGGGTGCTGATGCAGCCTGGGGAGAATCTCGAGGCCCGGTGCAGCCAAATTCCCTGCCAGCTCGGTCGCAGGTGGATGACAATGCAATTGAAGACATCGCTCGAGTCTTGAGCGCAGGTAAGAAAACCGCCCTGTTGCTGGAACATCACGCTCTGGTACCGGCGGCACTGGAAGCGGCCAGTCGCATCGCCAGTAAAACCGGCTGCCGATTGTTGACCGGGACATTCCCGGCCCGCATTGACGGGGGCCCCGGTCGTGTCAAAGTGGAACGTCTGCCCTATTTCCCGGAGCAGATCCTGGCCAGCCTCGAGGAAACCGAAAATCTGGTGCTGGTCAATGGTCAGATTCCAGCAAGCTTCTTCGCCTACCAGGGAATTCGCAGCCAGCTGATTCCGGACGGCTGCAGTGTGCACCGGCTTTCGCGAGTCGAGGAAGATGCTGTCGATGCCCTGGAACGCCTGGCTGATCGACTAGGCGCCGCCGATGCCGCGATAACTTGTTTCGAACACCAGGCAATTCCAAAGCCGTCCGGTGAGCTATCCAACAAGGCCATAATTCAGGCCTTTGCGGCCACTATGCCGGAAGATCTCATAGTTTGTACTGATTCCGGTGGCGGCAACGCCGCTTATCCTTTCTGTCAGAATTCCGTGCCCCACAGTTGGCTGAGCCTGACCGGTGGCGCTATCGGACAGGGTGGACCCGCTGCTACCGGCGCGGCACTTGCCTGCCCGGACCGCCCGGTGGTTGCGCTTCTGGGTGACGGAGGAGCAGCCTATACGATTCAATGTTTATGGACCCAGGCACGGGAAAATCTGAATGTTACTACTGTGATTTTTGCCAACAACTCGTACAACATTCTCAATGTAGAGTACGCCAGGCTGGGCGTAGAAAATATGGGTGAGATCGCCGCCAGCCTGTTTGATATTTCCAATCCAACCATTGGCTGGGTAGATATGGCCCGCAGTATGGGTGTACCGGGCGCGGTCGCAGAAACAGCAGACCAACTTTGTGAATTGCTGGAACAAAGTTATAGAACCCCGGGTCCTTTTCTGATCCAGGCCAACGGGGAGCTGAAGCGCTAGTTTACACAGTGCTGGCGATCAATATCAGCTTCGCTGAAACCCTGCTCGCGTAGCGAGAGTGATCGTCAGGCCGACGTAGCGTTGTGGATTGAACCATGGAAAATAACCAACCAACGCTTCGCCGGTCTCTTTCGCTGAATCTGGTAACTTTGTACGGCCTGGGTAATATTCTCGGTGCCGGTATCTACGTGCTGGTTGGTAAGGTAGTTGGCGAAGCGGGCTATCTGGCCCCCCTCTCTTTCCTGACAGCTTCCATTATTGCCGGCCTTACCGCTTTTACCTTTGCCGAACTGGCATCGCGCTTCCCGGTCAGCGCCGGTGAGACTGTCTATGTCTTTGAAGGATTCGGCAAGAAGCAGTTATCTATCCTGGTGGGACTGTTGATCATCATGACCGGGGTAGTTTCCGCTGCCACTATCGCTCGTGGATTTGTCGGCTATCTGAATGTTTTTCTCAATGTACCGGCGTCGTTAACGATTATTGTTCTGCTGGCCGTTCTGGGCACAGTGGCAATATGGGGCATCATGGAATCGGTCAGAACGGCTGCCGTGCTTACTTGCCTGGAAGTGCTTGGCCTGCTGCTGGTACTGTTTGTAGCAGCACCGTATTTCACAGCACTGCCTTCGCGAATCAATGAATTTACCCCGGGAACAGACCTGGCAATCTGGCCGGGAATTTTCTCCGGCGCGTTTCTGGCTTTTTATGCCTTCGTGGGCTTTGAAGATATGGTCAATGTGGCAGAGGAAGTCAAGAATCCACAACGCAATCTGCCCCGAGCGATCCTGCTTGCCCTCGCCACATCCACGGTGTTGTATGTGGCGATTGCCTTCGCTGTTCTCCTGGTACTGCCTCCGGACCAACTGGCAGCTTCCGATGCGCCATTGGCGAATGTTTACCAGGAAGTCACGGGCAACACCCCGGTAGCGATAACGTTTATTGCTATGTTTGCCGTGATCAACGGCGCGCTGATCCAGATCATAATGGCATCAAGGGTCTGTTATGGCATGGCCCGCCAGCGCTGGCTGCCAGCAATATTGTGCCGGGTGTCCGACCTGACTCGCACGCCAATAATTGCTACAGTGCTGGTCACGCTGCTGGTCATGATTATGGCCCTGTGGCTGCCCATTGAGCAGCTGGCGAGGGCTACCAGCTTTTTTCTGCTGATTATCTTTTCCCTTGTAAACCTGTCGTTGTGGCGCATCAAGTCGCGGGATGGCAAAGTAGATGAGCGAATTTTTCAGGTCGCAGGCTGGATACCGATCGCGGGTTTCATCGCCGCTGTCTGTCTACTGGCAGCAGAAATCGCCAACCGCCTGCTGGGCACTAGCTGAAATATCCGTCAATTCAGAGATTTGACCATCACCAGGGTTTCTTGACCTTTATAAACCAGCCTGTCCACTGACTGCCAGCCCAGGTCCGCATAGAGCCCACCAGTCAAATCAACCGTTTGAAGATATAACTGTGGCAACTGACGCTGTTTCGCGAGCTTGACAATCTGACCGGCAAGCAGCCGTGCTACACCCTGGCCTCGGAACTCAGGCGCTACGTAAACGCTTCCCAGCCAATAGTGGAAATCCGGATATAACTCTTCCATCTCATGTTCTTTGAGAGCGGCGGAACCAGCTGGCTGGCCCGCTTTGATCGCTATAATATCAAGCGGCAGCTCGTCCTTGCCTAGTTTGGCCAGGAACTGTTCAGTATAAGTTTCCAGATCACCCATTCGGTCTCCCCAGAAACCATGCCACCAATTCATGACCAATGGCACGTCACCCGGGCGGTCGACCAGGAATTCGAAATAGATATCTTTCATTTGCCAGGGTTACCCTTGCAATCCACCAGATGGCTTGCGCTCCCACTTTTCGCAGCATACTGCAAACTATTCACCTATACGGAAACTGTATCGCATAAAGTGTACACTTGATATCGAAGCTCTGGAGACCTGCGCCAAGATCAAGATAGGCCCGGTACGCGAGGATTAATCCATGAAAGATATAATTGCAAAGCGGATGAGCGCCGAAATCGATGGCGATTTTGTCCTATTCCTGATCGGCATGAAAGTTAATAAGATCTGGAAGATACATAAATGGCTACCGGTGATTCGAGCCATGCCCCGCATGCTGAAAGAGCTGGACGCCAATCCGGATATCGGTTGTCTTGGACACTCCTCACTCGGGCCAGTAATCGTACAGTATTGGAGATCATTCGAAGCGTTGGAAGATTACGCTCGCAGCAAAGAGCGTGAACATCTGCCTGCCTGGGCAGATTTCAATCGCAAAATCGGTAAAAGCCGCGGCGATGTAGGCATCTGGCACGAAACTTACCTGGTGCGAGAAGGCGAATATGAAGCCGTATACAGTGGCATGCCCGCCTATGGCCTGGGAGCCGCCGGTACGCTTCGCCCCGCTGAAGGTAAACGGGATACGGCTAGAGGTCGATTAAGGGATAGCGATTCGGAGCAAACTACCGCCCGGCACGAGTAAACTGGCTTCGAACCAAGTACTCGCAATGACCTACAGGGTTTCTGAAGTTCCCCTCAAGTTACGACCCGTACGAGCACTAAACCACACTGGCAGTGAACCCTCTGCCCGACACAAAGACACAGTAAAAGAGTAATTAACCGGTGCAGGCTTAGCGCCCTAAGCACCGGCTTACTACCCCTTGCCTATAACTTTACGTGGCAAAGCAATTCAGTTCTGTTCCGCATCCAGTTCCTGCCGCCTGGCGCCGGCCATGATGCCCTTGAATGCGTAGTTGCCCTCATGGCAGGCATACTCGTACATGACTTCGCCAGGAGGTTTACGATTCAGCGCCAGTTCTCCTGTCCAAGACTGACTGTAGGTCGCAGGGTCATCGATGGTAAAAGCGTACTTGATCTTGTCTGGCCCGATCAGGTCGAATCGCTCTTCGATAACCATCTGCTCCGAACTGCCGCGAAAGGATTGCTGAGGGTGAAAATTGCGGGTCCGAACCACCAGGGTATCGCCGTCCCAATAGCCGACCGAATCGCCCATCCATTTTCCGAAATCCGTGTCGTGATGTGACTGCCCGACGGGGATGATTCGTGCGTCATGGACCATTTCCACCAGGATCATGACGTAGCCCGGAGTCTGAACTATTTGGTAGTTATTATTATAAAGGGTCGGCATCATGGGTGGACCGGAACCCGAGCTGAAAGTCAGCAAACAACGCTCAGCCAGTGGTCTCAGCTCCGGCGCATCGTAGACGCCGACTCCGTCGCGACTGCGCCATTGGCCGCGCAGGCTGTTATCCACGCGCTGGCTTCCAATATAAGGTATCTGCCCATTCGGTGGATCGACAATAATTGACGTTCGATATTGCCCGTTGATTTCCACTGCAGCATCACGAGGATCCCACCAAAAACTATTGTAGCCCAGGTCGGCGTTGCCGTCAGCGGGCGGCCCACGCTCGGGGTCGGCATCCTGCCCTGCCTGGTTGTACCGGTCACGCCATTCCTGCATCTGCGCCGCTGCCTGGTCCGGTGTCAGAAATCCCTGGTCGCCAAATTCAGCCGGCCGAACCAGCGGAGTCTGAGTCGCGTTGCTCCAGATACCCTGCATGTCCGGCGTACCTTCAGAGGTGCGGGGAATTACCCATTCCTGGGCTGAAACGATGCCAAACAGTGAGGTGAAAAAAACAGTGATCAGTAGTCGGGAAATAAGATGTTGCATCGAATTCCTCCGTTTGTCTGAATAGAGTAACAGCCCCTGCGGACTGGCATAGTCATGAAGTGCGCGTTCCTGTCTATCTCGTACCTGCCTATAGTGCTTAGTCGAACAGTCGGGCACCCGGTAATGACGTTACATTAACTGCACACGTGAATTCAAGCGATATCGGTTCTGACGTCAAAGGGACCAGAAACTGATTTTCCTGCAACTAGCGTATTGGCAGGCACTCACAGCTTTGGGCGCCTCTCTTTTCATCAGTCAGGGTTTACGCAGCTAAAGTTACTAGGATCGAAAACATCGCCACTGCCATCATATTGTGCCAATTGCGGAAAGGGGCAGAGCGGCCTGCTACCTACTCGCTGGTTGGGACCAGGTGGAAACGTCGCCACCAACTCCTGCGGTTGCTCGCCGGTGGTAACCCACTGATCAATTACGTCCAGGAAATTAACTACCGAGGGGCCTGCCCCTCCGGAACAATGCAATACACCTGGCATCATATACAGACCAACGTCATCTTTGGCCGAAGGATCCTTAATAAGCACTTCGTTGTAATAACCGATAGTCGCAAGGCCGCTGATAGCCGCGTCGGACCAGCCCTGATAGATAAGCAACTTACCGCCGTTGTCACGGAACGTCGAAATGTCAGGATCTGTGGCGTTTAAGGTTGAGGACACCGCAGCAACATCGGCTTTAAAAGTCTGGAAATCGTAGCTGGTGTAATTCCACTGCGGATCATGGAACACCAGGTATTTCATGATGCCATTGCCAAATCCGTAATGGGCACTTGGAATCGCGTTGCTCCCGTCAGTACGAGTAGTATGTTGCACCCCACCTGTGAGCCAATCTCCCCAACCCCGGGGATCGCTCTCCCCCCCGAATGGAAACCCATAGAACAGAGATTCACCAAAGGCATCGAGCGGCCCGTCATAGGTGACGCTAATGGCTGCCTTCTCTTCTTGGGTAAAACATTCATCATTGTCGACAGAAGAGCAGGATGGCAATTCCTCAATGTTGAAGTCACACTGGCGTGGATCATTTAAAATACCATCTTCGATACCATCATCTGCATCGCATCGAGATAGGATCATGCTCTCCAGAATAGCGCCTTCAGTCGGCGAAATCACTGCCTGCTCCAGGCTCGAAGGATTCGGATACATGGCCTGATTGATCCTGGTTGTCTGTGCAGCCAATCCAGTCCAGCTGTATGCTGGTGCGCCAGCTACAATACCATCAAAATCATTCGGATAGCGTTGTGCCTCCATCAATGCCTGGCCGCCGCCACGAGAACAACCGACGAAATAGTTTTTCTCGATATCATCCTGGTAGTAGTGACTAACCATCGACTTTGCAGTCACTGCGGTGCGGTGAACGGCCTGATGGCCGAAATTTACCACCCGTTCCAGATTGTTCAAAGCCCAGCTCGCATCGATTCCTGTGCCGGTGTGGCCAGTGTCCGTTCCAACCGTGGCGTATCCTGATTCCAGAGCGCCGTAGTTCAAGGCCTGGTTCTGTACACTGCCGACAAACCCGCCACCACCACCCATGACAAATTTGCCATTCCAGTCTACAGGTAACAGTAGCTCGAAACGAACCTCGGGCCCAATTACACCGGCAGCCTTGCAGTGGGGAACTGGATTAGACTCGGCTTCCACTGAAGTTATTCTTACTCCGGGTAGTTCGGGCAAATTACCCAGAGAGCATTCAATTTGCGCGTGAGCAGCAACTGGCAAGAAACATAACAGCAAAATCCACCTGGACATAAGCCACCTCTAAGGATATTCGAGAGCAGTAAGAATAAAAGGTACATAATAAAGGAGCCAGAGTAAAAATACAGTACTGTATATTTACTCTGGCTCCTTTCTTATTACGCCCTTGCTCCCTTTAGAGCCACATAAAATTCCTCGCAAAGCTCATCTTTACCCTCGTCAGGTCGCAACAAGCTCACCAGCGGTATTACCACCAGAGGAATCAAGGTGGCTGCGAAAGTTGGGTCACGCCACTCGCCGAGAGTCTGGCAGAACTCATACCAGAACTGAGCAAAGCCTCCCGCATTGGCATTCTCTGCACCTTCATACAAGGTGTTCAGCCCCCAGTGCAGTAACCCGCCACCATAACCGGTGACCATACCCCAGAAAACGCCGCGCTCCGAAGTGCCCTTCCAGTAAAAGATGTAACCAATGGCAATCGCCGGTGGCACTACCATGGCAAAACCCAGAAGCAGTAACTGCAATACCGAAGAAATATTGGCTTGCCAGGCTATCGTGGTTGCGATCAAACCATAAACCACCGTGGTGATTTTGTATGCGCGCAGGCGCTTTTCCTGGGAATAATGCTTGGACGCTGGAATCCAGTCGTTGACGAATAACGTTGCGCTACCCAATAAAATCGGGGCCCCAGAAGATATTAATGCGCCCAGAATTGCAGCCAGCGCGATGCCACCGATTATCGGGCCAACGTCGGTAGCCAGTTGCGTGATATTGCGATAGCTGCTGAGACCGCTTTCAGGCCCATATTCAGCCAAGGTCCCGATGCCGATAAAACCAGCCAGGAACGGCATGGTGGCCGCCATTAGACCGGCCAACAAAAATCCCGGTATCAGGAGATTCTCATGTCGCGCTGAGGTGGAGAAATTACAGTAGACAGATGCTGCTGGAGTATGCAGCGTCGCAGAAAAAAACAGCGCAATTATGCTTGCCCAACCAATACCGGTAAAACTCCACCAGCTTTGCTGACTGATATTGTTTTCTCCCAGTACTGCGTCTGCCTGAGCCATCATGTCGGACCAGCCACCCATATTCTGCATGGCAAACACACCGACAACCGCCAATCCTCCTATTGTCACGGCGCAATGAATAATATTGGTGATGCCGGTGCCCTTCAGCCCGCCAGTAGCGGTGAAAGTAAAGATCACAATACCGCCGATGAAGACACAAAGTCCAAATGGCAGGCCGGTAACGCCGCTGACGATAGATCCAATAACAAACGGTTCAATAATATTGACGATCAGGTACTCGGTCTGCACGCACAATGACGACAACCACTGACAACGCTTGGATCCAAACCGTAAATCAAACACCTGCCCCGCACTGGAAAGCTTGAGGCGCCGATAGGGTACGGCAAAAAACAGCCCAACCAGGACCAGCGCCGCTAATGAATTTACGCCGTACCACATGTTGCCAATACCGCCGGTGACAACATCTCCGGCTACCCCATAGGTGCCTGCACCTCCTATACGTGTGCCGGCCACACCGGCAGCCAGCATCCACAAACCCAGAGTAGAACCGCCGGTAGCCCAATCGTCTGAGCTACGATTCCAGCGACTAAGCAAGATACCGAAAAGTGTAAAACCTGCCAGGTAAACGACTATGACACTCGTCGAAATAATTGCGCTGCTATCCACTCTTTCCCCCTGAGAACCGGATCGTTGTTTTTCTTGCCGGATCACTGCGCACGGATGAAATAGAATTTCCCGCAGACTGATTCGGGCAGCTGCCAGTTTTCGGGCTTGGCGCCATGTGAAATACCTGGCTTTTACTGGCCGTTGACTTGTATCAATTTCGAATGACCAACTGGCGGCCATACTACACCATTTGAAGAATTGCTGTCACAATCGGACACCACACTACCTGGCCTAGCTCTGATATAGCAGCACCGATAACGGCAACTCAGCATGAGAATATGGGCATGACAAAAATAGACCCCGTCAGCTTGGATTGGCTGTCAAAAATTACCGAAGATGTACTGGATCCGGAACGCCCCATAATCGATCCCCATCACCACCTCTGGAAACGCGGGCTTGGTTTCGATTACATGCTGGATGAGCTTTGGCAGGACACCAGTTCCGGCCACAACATCGCCAAAACCATCTTCATGGAATGTCATGCATTCTATGACCGCGACGCGCCAGAGCACCTGCAATCCCTTGGTGAAACCCGTACTATTGCCGAAGTAGCCAAACAAAGCACGGAAAACCAGCTGGGTAATCCACCGATTGCCGCACTGATTGCCCACGTGGATTTGACGCTGGCAGGAGAATCAGAACCACTGCTGCGAGATGTCATCCGGCAACACCAGGAGGCTGGACAAGGCTTACTGCGCGGCTTTCGCCATGCCGGGGCACATGACAAGAATGCCGATAAACTTTTCATTTCCCCCCGTGGGCCGTCCTACCTGTATGGTAAAGAACCGTTTCGCAAGGGACTTAGAGTTCTGGCAGAGTCAGGCCTGACCTATGACACCTGGCACTTTCACCATCAGAACCAGGATTTTTACGACCTGGCTCAAGCAGTGCCAGAGTGTACGATGATTCTGGATCACTTCGGCACACCCCTGGGTGTCGGAGTATACGCCGGCTGTCGTGATGAAATATTCCAGCAATGGAAAGAAGATATCCGGGCGATTTCAAAATGTCCGAATGTTTACGCGAAGCTGGGTGGATTGGCCATGCCCGACAATGGATTTGGCTGGCACAAGCGTGACTTGCCGCCTGATTCCGATGAGTTCGTGCGCAAGCAAAAAGCATACTACTTGCATACCATCGAATGCTTTGGCCCTGAACGCTGTATGTTCGAGAGCAATTTCCCGATGGACCGCTACTCCATTTCCTACCAGGTACTATGGAACGGCTTTAAGAAAATAGTTGCCGACTTCAACGAACAGGAAAAGAATGCCCTGTTCTACGGGACTGCGGAAAAAGTTTACCGACTCTAATCCAAAGATCAGCCTTTCCTGAGCAATTTGATTACCCCGCTACTGGTCAGGATTATCCGGTCATCCACCTTTAATTCGCCACGAGCAAAGACGAGTGAACGACCTCGCCTTACCAGTTCACTGCGACCCAGTACCAGTTCTCCCATAAAAGCTGGCGCCACGAATTCGTTGTTACAGGTCACCGTGGCAACACTCTCTTCGGCACCGCCGTTGGCGGCGAGGCACAGCGTGTAGTCAGCAAAAGTCATCATGATCCCACCATGCAGTGAACCATGGGCATTGCAATGCTTCTCCTGTATACGAAAGGCAGTATGAATTACCCCCTCCTCTGCCATAAAGAAAAAAGGCCCGAGAAAGTCTTCCGCCTTGTCACCGTGCCAGTGTCGATATTGAGCGGGGATATCATAATCTTCCGGAATAAACTTCATAAGGTGTTACAACTCCATTAAGCATAGTAAATCAAGGCTGTCGGCTTCACTGGACCGGGCTGAAAGGCCGGATGTCATTCAACCCTTTTCCTGACTCCACGAGTTGTGAAAAATCATCAGCCAGCCGCTGGCTTTCCTGCAGGACCTGCTGCCAGTATTCGACCCGCGTCTGGTAATCCAGTTTGCGAAAGTCCTGTCGGTCCGGGATTTTGCCAAACGGCAGGCTGGCAATAAAATGGGCGGAAGGGACAACCAATAAAACGTTGTCATAGTAATGAGTCACGACCCGGCGCCACTTGAGGTGTTTGTCAAACCAGCCCGGCACCACTCGCGGATAGAAATGAGGATAAAGGACCAGGCCATCATTGCTGTGAAACGGCACATCAAAGTGATAATCCGTAATACCACCGTCCACATATAGCCCTTTTGGCCCACCATCAACATCGCGCACACCTTCCAGGGCAAATGGGATCGATCCGCTGGCAATCAATGCATCGAACACATTGTGTTCGGTAAGTTTGATATCCAGTGTTTTGATATCGGTTAACGAAGTAAGCTCACACGCATGTGCATGATTGTTAAATACTGCCCGTTCAAAATAAAACTTGAGTGTACGGCGACTTGCCAGATTGGAAACTGCAGCCAATGCCAGACCGGCAACCAGCAACGGTTGACTGTCATAGCTCAGGAAGCCGCGGCAGCGGTCGGCAATAATATGAGTCTTGATTCGTTTGTTGTCTACCAGCTGTCTGCCACCATTCGACCCCAGAACCCGGCGCAGCATGACTCGCGCTTTACTGGTTACTTCTTCAGCAGTTGGGTGGGCTGAATATTGTTCGCTGCTGTACAGGGAAGCCAGCCTGTCGATACTGGCCACCGGCTCATCTGTAGCCAGGCAGGCCAGTCGCCATGCCCCCGCTGAAGAACCCAGGGTGGCCAGGCCATCCTCGCGATTGGCAAAAAACTCACCAAACAGATAGCGATCCAGCCCATAGAGCACGAACCACTTGGGCCCTCCGGAAGCACCGGCCATTACCTTGAACTGCTCAGGCTGTAAGCCGTCAGCCCGAATCTGCTGCATTGCCCGCGGGCCGGCATATAAGGACAAAGAAGACATGGCGCCTATGATATACTTTTGCCCTCTTACAGGCACGACCTGACCACGCCAGCTTTGCATTTTTGTATCGTCACACAGTGCCAGGCACTGGTCGTACTTCTCAGGCCAGTTCGTGTACAACCGACTTCGGATTAGCAACCGGAATATGCAGACCGTCAAACACGCACTCAAGCAGCGAAAATCGCTGCTATTCCTGCTTGCCATTGGCAATGCTATTGCCTTTTCAACCTGGCAGGTGTTGCTTAACAACTACGTGATCGAGCGGGCCGCTTTTACCGGAGAAGAGATTGGCGTACTGCAAAGCCTCAGAGAAGTTCCGGGATTCCTCGCATTTACAGTGATTTGGGTGCTGTTTTTTATCCGGCAACAGAATTTTGCCATCCTGTCGCTGATGACGCTGGGAATCGGCACCGCCATTACCGCATTCTACCCCGCTGCACTCTGGCTCTATTTCACCACCGTGCTGATGTCTATCGGGTTTCACTACCTGGAAACTTTGCAGAACTCCCTGAGCCTGCAATGGCTGGACAAGAAAGAAGCCCCCCAGGTACTGGGCCAGATACTCAGTGCCAGGAGCTTTACCAGCCTGCTGGTACTGGGTTGCCTGTACGTGTATTTCATGGCGTTCGAAACCAACTACCTGGTAGTCTACCTGCTTGCCGGAAGTACCTGCGCTGGCATCGGCCTATTCTGCTGGCTGGCGATGCCCCGCTTCGAGGACACGGTAATCCAACGCCGGGAATTATTCCTGCGCAAGAAGTACTGGCTTTACTACGCATTGATATTTCTGTCAGGCGCACGTCGGCAAATTTTCGTCGTATTCGCCGGCTTCCTGCTGGTGGAAAAATTCGGTTTTCCGATCGAAAACGTAGTTCTGCTGACCCTTGTCAACGCCGCGATGACAACCTGGCTGGCGCCCCGTATCGGTCGCCTGATCTCAGTGATTGGCGAGCGCCGGGCCCTCACCCTTGAATACCTGGGCTTGATCGTAATCTTTACGAGCTACGCCTTTGTCAACAACATCACCATCGCGATCATGCTTTATCTCCTTGATCATCTGTTTTTTGCCATGGCTATCGCTATCAAAACCTATTTCCAGAAAATTGCCGATCCTGCCGATATTGCCGCCACATCGGGCATCAGTTTTACGATTAACCACATTGCTGCTGTAGTCTTACCGGCACTGCTCGGCCTTTTGTGGGTAGTCAACCACAGCGCGGTGTTCCTCATCGGCGCCGCCATTGCAATCTGCTCCCTGCTCCTGAGCCAGTTGATTCCTGACCATCCCTTGCCAGGCATCGAAACACGCATGGCGATCAAACAGGCCTGACCCCGCATCCATCCTTGAGTCTACTTATCAAGGCGCAAATGTTTCAGTTTGTCAGCAGTGGCCAGTTTTACTTGCCTGTAGCGCCAAAAACGTCTATTTTCCTGCATTCTTCCTTTGCCTGAAAAACAACCGGCACCGGCAATCGGTAGCCAAATAATCAAAAGAACTAAAAGCGGATAAGAAATGATGAGAATTACACCCAGATCACTGCTGCTATTGCCCCTGTTGCTCTTTGTACCCCTGGTAGCCTTTGCCGCCTCAAGTGGTGGTGAAACCGGAGAAAGACTGGACCTGACCAGCAGCTGGGTTGGCTTCACTGCAATCATTATCTTTGTATTGGCCTATTCACTGGTCATCGCCGAAGAATTCACCAACCTGCGCAAATCCAAGCCAGTCATCCTGGCGGCAGGTCTTATCTGGGGCCTGATCGGGCTTACTTATGCCCAGAATGGCATTGAACACACCACCGAGGAAGCGGTACGGGAATTCCTGATCGAATTTGGCGAACTTTTTCTGTTCCTGCTTGCCGCTATGACTTATGTGAATTCCATGTCAGAGCGACGGATATTCGAAGGTCTGCGCTCCTGGCTGATAGGCCGCGGTTTTGGCTTCCGCAAACTATTCCTGATTACCGGCGTTATCAGCTTTTTCCTGTCGCCGATTATCGACAACCTGACCACTGCCTTGGTGATGTGTGCAGTCGTGATGGCGGTGGGCAAAGGCAATGACCGGTTTATCGGTCTCGGCTGCATCAACATTGTGGTTGCAGCCAATGCAGGTGGCGCCTTCTCGCCATTTGGCGACATCACTACACTGATGGTCTGGCAGGCGGGGCTTGTAGATTTCACCACGTTCTTCGCACTGTTCATTCCTTCTGTTATCAACTATGCAATCCCCGCGGCCGTCATGTATTTTGCGGTACCAGACGAAATCCCCCATGTTCAGGACGAAAACGTGCGGATCAAACGCGGCGCCTTTGCGATCATTTTTCTATTTGGCTGCACCATTGCCACAGCGGTCAGCTTCCACAACTTCCTCGGCCTGCCGCCTTTCCTGGGCATGATGACTGGCCTCGGACTGCTTAAGTTCTACGGTTACTACCTGAAGATCACCCACAAACCTCACCCCAACGACGATTCGGAGTATGGCCAAGTGGGTGACGTGGCGGCATTCGACAGTTTCCGCGCAGTGGCCCGTGCCGAATGGGACACATTGCTGTTTTTCTTCGGCGTCATCATGTGTGTCGGCGGTCTGGGTTTCATCGGCTACCTGGCATTGATCAGTGAGTGGATGTACGTAGATCTGGGACCCACTGTTGCCAACTCGCTTGTTGGCGTGTTGTCAGCCATCGTTGACAACATCCCGGTCATGGTAGCGGTTCTTCAGATGAATCCGTACATGAATGAGCAGCAATGGCTGCTTGTTACCCTGACTGCCGGCGTAGGCGGTAGCATGCTTTCTATCGGTTCTGCCGCTGGCGTTGCCCTGATGGGTCAGGCGCATGGCAAGTACACCTTCTTCGGTCACCTTAAGTGGACTCCGATAATTGCCCTGGGTTACATTGCCAGCATCGTAGTTCACATGCTGCTCAACGGACAGTACGCGGACATCTACCACTGATTCCGAATTGAATTACAGCGGCTCGGACCGCTCGTAAAGGAAGGGGCCTGGGGCCCCTTTTCTTTTTGCTGTCTATTATCGTTTGCGCAGCATGAATCCAGGTAACATCCTGGTCAGCGTATCGTCTCTGACCAGATAGTGGTGGAACAATGCCGCGACAGCATGGAGCAAGATAAACAGGTAGCCGGAAAGACCAAGCAGAACATGAAGCCGTTGAGCCAGTTGCGCAAGCCCCTGGTTTTCAGGGGCTATCGACGGTACCGGAAAGGCCCAGACACTTATCATGGCTCCATCGGCGCTGAGAAAAATCCAGCCCGACAAGGGCATTCCGATAATCAGGACATACAGGTATTTCTTCATCCAGGCAGTCAATGTAGCCTGCCAGGCAGATAGCGGGGGTGTAATCGGCGGGGCGCTCCTGCGGCGAAAATTTATCAGGCGCGCTATAGCTATTGGCAATACTAAAAACCCCAGGTAAACATGCCAGTCTTCCAGGGCAGCGTATAAAGGATTATCCCGGGGAACCAGCTCGTGTACCTCTATTGTGAGGTAGATCATTACTACTAACAGCAACGTTAGCCAATGCAAAGAAATTGTCAGCAGACTATAACGTGTTGATTGATTCACTGTCCCGTAAGCTCACTTTTGTTGTTGAAATATCTGCCCTCATGGATTCCTGACAGATCAGCTTAACCCAGGGTGACTTGATCTATCCCTTGCAAAAAAGGGACTGATTAATGATAGCCTAAAGGTAACAGCAAACTGACTAAATCAAAATGCAGGCGGCCACCTCTACGGAGAGTCAAGCCCGAGAGCCAAGCCGGAGAGCCAGCCGATGAAAACACAAAATGGCTAGTCAGATGAACCGTGAATCCGACAACTCCCAACCCGGAGTGTTGCGACACATTCCCAACGGTATAACATCGTTACGTATTGTTATCGCTGTAATTTTCCCGTTTACTCCGGAGTCTGCCCACCTGCTCCTGATACTGGCAGGCCTGGCAACCGAGTTCCTTGACGGCTTCATAGCACGGCTGGGCAATTGGACCAGCTACCTGGGCCAGGTGCTGGATCCCGTTGCCGACAAGCTGTTTGTGCTGTCCGTAAGCGTTACCTGGATCGTGCTGGGTAAAGTCACGCTGCTTCAGTGGTTGCTTTTTGCGCTGCGTGACTTCGGCGTGTTTTTTATTTTCCTCGGCCTGTTGCTGATGGGCAAGATTGGCTCGATAAAATCTGTCAAAGCCAGATTCCCCAGCAAGTTAACAACGGCGCTGCAATACCTGCTTTTTCTGTTAGTTCTGACAGGCAACGCCCAGCTTCTTCTGTACCTGGCAATAATGACTGCAGCAACAGGACTCGTTGCAACACTGCAATACGCCCATTTAATCCGCTTATCATTGCGAGAACTGTAGACTAGCCAACCACTGCCATGACCCTGCTTTTCCAAGTTATCTGGTTCCTGATCCCCGCTGGTGTCGCCAACCTGGTACCACCCATTTCCGCCAGGTTGATCCCACGCTGGGATGCGCCGATGGATTTTGGCCTGAACTGGCGTGGCCAGCAATTACTTGGTTCCCACAAGACAATTCGTGGACTGCTAACCGGGACATTGATGGCGTTACTGGTGCACCAGACTCAGGTGTTACTGGCACAGCACTACAGCGCACTGGAAAATCTGGCCATTGCGCCGGCTTTCTACCAGACCTGGTGGCTAGGAGCCTGGCTGGGGTTTACCGCCTTGTTGGGAGATGCTTTGAAAAGTCTTATCAAGCGTCAATTGCATATTGAGCCCGGCAAGCCATGGCTGCCCTGGGACAAAATCGATTGGATTCTGGGATGTCTGGTGGGCTGCATGTTCCTGCTTCCGATATCAGTTGCTTTTGCCTTAACCGCAATAGTCTGCGGACTGATACTTTCGTCAGCAGGCAGAATAATCGGCTACTGGCTGAAAATTAACGACGACTGGCTGTAATCCGGCGGTGTAAATCCACGTCAGTTCTTGTGCTTCCCCAATTTGTGTTGGCGAATCCCACGATCTTCACGAATATCCTTAGAAGTCTTGCCCTTGCCGTGCTCTTTCTGCAGTTTTTTGGCCTCATCATGACGATCGGCACCAAGTTTATGAGACTGCTCCTCTGTCTTGCTCACCTTGTCGCTCATAGCAACTCCTTCGTTTGAATTTAAGCCCTTTATAACCTGGCGTCCGTCGAACATAGTTGATTCTTATCAATCATGCAGCCAATTCAGGCCCGCAAAGAAATAAGGTACACTGCGCCCATGTGCCAGGCAGTACCGTAATGAAACAATCAGCAACGAATTCCCCAGCTGTTAAGCGCCTGGTCCTGATAGGTGGTGGACACAGTCATCTGAGCGTCCTGATGTACCTGGGAATGAACCCAGTGCCAGGCCTGGAAGTAGTATTGATTACCCGGGATGTCCATACCCCGTACTCCGGCGCCCTGCCCGGCTACATTGCTGGCATCTATGGATTCGACGATATCCACATTGACTTGCGGCCATTGTGCCAGTTTGCCGGTATTCGGCTGATTCACGAGGAAATCAATAAGCTGGACCTCGACGGCAAACGGGTAATCTGCAAAGACCGACCCCCAATTCGCTTCGACCTGCTTTCACTCAATATTGGTTCTCAGCCCGATGCAGCGAAAATTCCGGGAGCCGCAGAACATGCCATTGGCGTCAAACCCATTGATCAGTTTCTGTCCAGTTGGAATCGCATCAAACTGGAAGCCCTGGACCATCTGCAGAAGTCGGAGCCTTATGCCATCGCGATCGTCGGAGGCGGACCGGCCAGTGTGGAACTGGCATTTTCTTCCCAGGCTGCGATTCACAAAGCCGCCGGTATTGGTAAGCACGACATTTCAACACTGGCCATCAAATTGCTGACAGCCGACACTCAATTATTAAAGTTTCACAATAATCGAGTAAAGGATTTCACCAGGGCAGAGCTCGAACAACGGGGCATTGAATTATTCTTCGATCACCGCGTCACTGAATTTCAACCGGAAAGAATTATTTGCGATGGTAAGGATCCGGTCACAGCGGATTCCATTTTTTACGCAACAGGGGCAAGTATCCCACAATGGCCGGCAGATTGTGGCCTTAAAGTTGACAATGAAGAATTCATAGCTGTCAATACTCACCTGCAAAGCGTCAGCCACCCTTTCGTATTTGTCAGCGGCGACGCCGCATCCATTGAACGCCACCCAAGACCGAAGTCAGGCGTGTACGCTGTCCGCCAGGGAAAACCTCTGGCAAAAAATCTCGTGCGCTACGCTACCGATAGAAAACTCAGGAGCTACATACCACAGAAAAACGCTTTGGCATTGATGTATACCGGAGACAGGAAAGCCATTGCGTCGCGAAGGAACTGGTTCTTTCATGGTCACTGGGTATGGGCGCTGAAACACAAGATAGATATGGATTTCATGCACAAGTACGCCAGACTGCCTGTTACCGAGCCGACCCTCAACCTGCAGCGCGGCCTGGTCGACAGTAAAACGGAAGAAGATCTGCGGGAACATGCCATTCGCTGCGCTGGTTGTGCAGCCAAGGTGGGCAGTGACACTCTGCAACATGTCCTGTCCCGGCTCAAGCCAACCACGCAACCTGATCTGGTTGGCGACCTGACGACCACCGAAGATGCCGCCCTGATCAGGATCACTGACGAGCGCATGCTGGTGCAGACGGTGGACTACTTCAGAGCCTTCATCAATGATCCCTGGCTGTTCGCCCGTATCGCCACCAACCATTGCCTTGGGGATATCTATGCCATGGGCGCCCGTCCTCACACAGCCCTGGCCATCGCCAGTGTCCCGTTTGCATCGAAGACTATCATGCAGGAGACCCTGGACGAACTGATGGCGGGCTGCGTCAAGACCCTCAACGAACACGACGCAGCCCTGGCCGGTGGCCACTCCAACGAAGCACTGGAAATGGCCTTTGGATTGTCGATCAACGGCTACGGCCATCCCAGCCGACTGCTATCGAAAACAGGCACCAGGGTCGGTGACTCACTCATTCTTTGCAAACCACTGGGGACCGGCACTTTGCTGGCAGCAGACATGCGCCTGAAAACCAAGGGGCGCTGGATGGATGCAGCATTCGATTCCATGTTGGAATCAAACCGTGACGCCGCGGATATCTTCATCAAACACGGCACCAACGCCTGTACCGACGTGACCGGTTTCGGAGTTGCAGGTCATCTGGCGGAAATGCTGGCAGGGGGAGATGTCTGCGCAGAACTGGAACTGGACGCGCTACCGGTCCTGGAAGGTGCGCTGGATTGCCTGCGCAAACGAGTCTTCAGCTCCCTTCACTCCGAGAACAGCCGGATCAGGGAGGTCATGGACCTCGCAACAACGGCCACTGACAACCCTTTACTTGAGTTGCTGTTCGACCCACAGACTGCAGGAGGCCTGCTGGCGAGCGTCCCATCGAGTGAAGCCAGCAAGTGCATACAGGAACTGGAGCACAAAGGTTACAGTGACGCCCGAGTAATCGGACAGGTAATCGAAAAGACTGAAGGCCAATCAGTCATTCAGACTAAATGAGCTAGAACGCTCGAGACAAATAATTACCCGGGCAATTAACTCGCTATACCTTAATGATTTGATCCCGTTTAAACTATTCCAGCGGGAACAGCAGATGACCAGAAAGCTAAAATGCCAAGGCTAGGACGCCGTCCTGCTGGATATAAAGGCACTACAAACGGGAGAGACCATGAGAGTCATCAGAAAGGAATTGCTGAAAGTGACAATGACAGTAACACTGCTGGTACTTGCAGGCGGGTTACCTGCCGTCCAGGTTGCCGCCCAGGTCAGTGAAACTTCTTTGCAGACGGTATTATCTCGTTATGCAGGTGCAACTCGCAGCTCCCCAACAGTCAATGAAGAGCTTGCGCGTCGCCTGTTTCGGCGCGGCAATACCTACAGCAACCTGGAACGCTACGACGAAGCCATCGAAGAGTTTGAACAGTGCATCGCAGCTGACCCCAATTTTGCAGAAGGCTTTCGCAACCTTGCTAACACCTACTATTTCCTGGAGCGCTACCGGGAAGCCAAACCTTACTACGCCCGTTTTATTGCCCTGACCCTGGATGATGAACCTAATACCGCGATTCGTGCCGCAATCACCACCATGGGACAAATAGAACGTCAGGATGGAAATTATCAGGAATCTATCGCTTTCGATCTGCGAGCCATCGAACTGGACCCCGGCAACGACTCGCAAGTTCACATCATGGGCAACACCTACAACAATGAAGGTGAGACAGACAATGCGATTTTGATTTACCAGGCCGGCATCGAAGCCCAGCCCGACAACGCGTTTTTCTATCGCACCCTGGGACGTTTGCTGGAGCAGGAGGGGCGTCTTGACGAAGCCCTGGCTCAGTACGAGATTGCTGCGGAACGGGATCCGGAATCCGATTTTTACGCAAACCTGGTGGAAACCCTGCGCGCCAGACTTGAACGCTAAAGCTGAGAGGTACAAATAATGCCCGGGTTAATTCGCGGCCCTCTTTGTGAGGCCCGATCACGCTATTTCGACAGCACCCGCTGGAACGATTACCAGCCAAGACCAGACGATATAATTATTGCCACCTACCCCAAGTGCGGCACCACCTGGACTCAGCGCATTGTCGGCATGCTGGTTTTTCAAAGCGACGCGCCGTTTGCTGTACAGGATATCTCGCCCTGGCCGGACATGCGCCTGCCGCCTCCCGGCGCCATGTTACAGTTGGCGGAAAGCCAGACCCATCGTCGCTTCCTGAAATCCCACCTGCCCTACGACGCGCTGCCAGTCTATGAAGGCGCCAAGTTTATTCACGTAGCAAGGGACGGACGCGACGCTGCCCTGTCGTTTCATAATCACAAACTTAATTACACCGACAAAGTCATTGAAGAGGCGTCCAGGATTCTCGCGGATGACCCGAAATTCGATACCGGCATTACCCGCGCTGATCCCGACCCGGCTAAACATTTTCATGACTGGCTGCTCGGCGAGGAAGACCACGTTGGTGATCCATTGTGTGGCTTCTGGCACATGGAGCGAAGCTATTGGGATGCAAAAGACGACCCCAATGTTCTGTTGGTGCACTATGGCGATATGAAAAAGGACCTAGAAGGCGAAATGCGCCGCATCGCTGACTTTCTCGACATTGAAATTTCCGAACAACTGTGGCTCAAACTGGTAGAGGCAGCCAAGTTCGAATCCATGAAGAGTAAAGCAACAGAGCTCATGCCAAGCGCTGATGATATCTGGCAGGGCGGCGGTAACACATTCCTGAACAAGGGCGTCAACGGTCGCTGGCGTGGCGTTTATAATCAGGAAGACCTGGAACTTTACGAAGCAAAAGTGAAAGAAGAATTTTCACCTGAGCTGGCGCAATGGATCGAATTCGGGAGGCTGGGTAGTTAATAACATGCCTGATTCCAAACCTATCTACATTTCCTATGCAGGACCGTCCCTGCTGGACACTCCCTTGCTCAACAAAGGCTCTGCCTTTTCTCCAGAAGAGCGCAGGACCTTTAATTTGATTGGATTGTTACCTCCAGTGTTCGAATCTATTGAGGAGCAGGCTGAACGCTGCTACCAGCAGTACAGCAGTTTCGATGAGCCCATCAACAAACACATTTATCTCCGCGCAGTACAGGATAACAACGAAACCCTGTTTTACCGGTTGCTTTCAGAGCACCTGTCGGAAATGCTGCCCATCATCTATACGCCGACAGTGGGCGATGCCTGTGAACATTTCTCCGATATATATCGAAGCGCTCGAGGGATCTTCGTCTCCTATGAAGAACGCGATTACCTGGATGACATCTTGAGAAGTGTGACCAAAGACAAGGTAAAAGTCGTCGTGGTGACAGATGGCGAAAGAGTGCTGGGGCTCGGCGATCAGGGTATTGGCGGCATGGGTATCGCAATCGGGAAACTCTCACTCTATACAGCCTGCGGGGGTATTTCACCTGCCTACACCCTGCCAGTCGTGCTGGATGTTGGGACCAACAATGAAACCCTGTTAGATGACCCCATGTACATGGGAATGCGCCATCCTCGTGTCAAGACTGATGAGTACAACGCCTTTGTCGATCAGTTCATAGATGCTCTGGAGGAGCGTTGGCCAGGTGTGCTGATTCAGTTTGAAGATTTTGCACAACCCAACGCCATGCCACTGCTGCAGCGACACCGTGATCGGGTATGCTGTTTCAATGACGATATCCAGGGTACGGCTGCTATTACGCTGGGCACTTTAATGGCAGCCTGTAAGAAGAAAGGTCAGAACCTCAAGGACCAGAGATTGATTTTTGTTGGTGCCGGCTCAGCCGGCTCCGGAATTGCAGAGCTGATAATCACAGCCATGGTTGCCGAGGGTCTGGATGATACCCAGGCTCGCTCACAGGTCTTCATGGTAGACAAGGACGGCTTGTTGGTGGAGGGGGCTGAGGGGTTAATGGATTTCCAACAGCGACTGATGCAGCCTCGTGAGGCCATAAGTAACTGGAAATCCTCAGAGGACTCCAGGTATCCCACATTGCTGGACGTGGTCGTCAACTCGGGAGCGAGCGTTATTATCGGTGCTTCCGGCGTGCCCGGTCTGTTCACCGAAGAAGTGATCAAGGCAATGTGCCACGGCAATTCGCAACCGATCATCTTTCCTTTGAGCAACCCGTCACGCCAGGTGGAAGCGCACCCCTCAGATGTAATCAATTGGAGCGAGGGCAAGGCCATCGTAGCTACCGGCAGCCCCTTCGGGAACGTGGAATACGAGGGCAGGCAATTTGAGATTTCTCAATGTAACAATAGCTACATCTTCCCCGGCATCGGCCTGGGTGTGATTGCCAGCAAATCGAGCCGCGTGTGTGACGAGATGCTTATGGTAGCGAGTAAAACATTGGCAGATTTGTCTCCAAGCAGTGTCGACCCGACTGCCGGTATCTTGCCTCCCCTAACCGAGCTAGCCGAAATCAGCAGGAAGATCGCATTCGCGGTAGGCAAAGTTGCACAGTTAAAGGGCTACACGCTGGAGATGAGTGACGAGGATTTGCGACAGAAAATCGAGCGCAATTTCTGGACGCCTGATTACAGGGGGTACCGCCGCGTGGCAACGCGTGCCCGCTGAAAAATAGCAGCTTCATCAAAACAAGGAATTACTTCGTGAAATTTAAAAACAATTATTTAAGACTGGCGCTTATCCTGGCTTGCCTGCAGTTAACCGGCATCGGTCTCGCTCAGGAACCCAATAACAATGACAACCTGGAGATTCAGCGCGTCGAACCATTCCAGGTGTTCGATAACCTGTACTACATAGGCGCCAGATGGGTGGCTGCCTGGCTATTGGTTTCGGACCAAGGTTTGATTGTTTTCGATTCCCTGTACGGTGAATTGACTGATATTGCCATCGACGGAATCCGCGAACTTGGATTTGATCCCAACGACATACGCTACCTGGTCGTGACTCACGCGCATTTCGATCATGCAGGTGGAGTCCGTCGCTTTCAGGATGAATTCAAAGCCACGGTCATGATGACTATGGAAGACTGGCAGATGACCACTGAACCAGCAGAATATCGCGACTACCCCACGCCAGTCCAACACCTGTCAGCCACTACCGGCAGTTTCATCAGTCTTGGTCGCACACGCGTGGACTTCATGCAGACGCCTGGGCACACGCCAGGCGTACTATCATCAATTTTCACTGTCTACGATGATGGTTACCCCCACACGGCATTTATGTTCGGTGGTGTCGGGCTCAATTTCAGTGGAGTTGAGCGCACTGAAACCTATATTGACAGTGTGCAGCGCATACAGAGAATCACCGATATCGAAGTAAACATCCCAAACCACCCCGGCTCCGGTGATGTGTTCGAACGATATGTTCAGCTACAAGAAAGAGAAGAAGGCGAGCCGCACCCGTTTGTGGACCCGCCAGGTTTTTATAGCTGGCTTGACGAGTTACTGGTCGATGCTGAAACCAAACTGGCTGAGGAGCGGGCTGTCGTCAATTGAAAGGCTTGCCATAGGTTAAGCATTGAATTTTCAAATTGCAGAGTCTTCCACATAGGACATATTCGCTAACCAGGAAACAGTCGCTTTGGCTCTTGAATAAAGGAGTAACTGGCTTCGAACCAGTTGGTCGGGAGTTCGAATCTCTCCGGGCGTGCCAAAACTAGCGGTTTAGAATCAAGCAGTTATCTCGAAAAGGGATAGCTGCTTTTTTGTTTCGCTCGTTCTTGTGTAGTGGAAAATGTAGTAACAGGTTCCAGCTCACACAAGGTTTCGGCATACGGTGACAGATGTTCCGGTGCCAGGTGAGCATAGCGCTGCACCATCCGAATATCTGACCAACCGCCTAGTTCTTGTAACACATGCATCGGGGTGCCGTTCTGAACGTGCCAGCTTGCCCAGGTGTGCCGCAAATCATGCCAGCGGAAGTTTTCTATACCAGACTGCTCTAACGCTCTGCGCCAGACTTTAGTATTGGCCCGCTTGATGGGTTTGCCATTGAAGGTAAACACGTATTTATCATGCTTACCTAACTCACCTCTGAGTAAGACCACCGCTTCCTTGTTCAACGGTATCCCGATTGGACGTCCTGTCTTGGACTGATCCGGGTGTATCCATGCTGCCCTACGATCAAGATCAACTTGTGACCACTGCAACCGAGTGACGTTGGTTTCTCTCAATCCAGTTGCCAGGGAGAACCGCACCAGGGTTTGTGTATGGGGTGGCAGGTTCGAAAGAAGTGTTCTGACTTCCTCCCGTGTTAGCCACCGGATACGCCTGGCCGGGTCCTTCAGCATCCGAATATGGGGTGCCCGATCAATCCACTCCCATTGCTTTACAGCAGTATTCAGAATCACTCTGACCAGTTCCAACAAGCGATTGACCGTTGCCGGTTTCACGCCAGTATTGACCTTGGCTTCCGTGATCTGGTCGATGACCTCCCGCGTGATTTCATCCAGGAACAAATGTCCCAGGTAAGGATCAAGCCACTGGATATGACCTAAGTCATTCACCACCGACTTACGCTGGCATATACCGGTGTAAATACACCCCTCGGGGTACCATGAAATTAACGGGTAATCTGGCGAGACATTTACCTGCGGCAAGAGTATATTGAATATTCCCTATAAGCCAAAATTACAAAATTTCAAGATTAGAAGAACAATGAAACCACAACACCTCATCCCAGCCCTGCTTTTAGTTTTCAGTTTCCCTTTTGTCAGTGTCGCCCAGACTGTCAGTCTTGCCGATGCAGACCGCATCTTCAATTTCGCTGAAGTGTCGGACCCGAATCTTTTTGGTCCTCCCGTCCAGACGCAGCAGGCTAACGTCGGCGAGTCTGACTGGTTCTTTCGAGAATATACCAACTCGGGAGCCATCCTGGCGATTAACATCAATGGCTATGGACCTTTCTATTCCGGCGATGTGTACGGTGCCGGCGCCGCGTTTGGTAACCAGGTACAGTTTCTCGAAACAATGCCAAATGTATTGGCTCTGATCGACAGCCAGAGTCCAGTGGTAACACTGGAAGACGCCAATGCGCTGTTGGATTTTGCTGAGTCAGCAGAACCCGGGTTGTTCTCACCTCCAGCCCAGACCCAACTGGTCAATGAATCCGGCAATAGCTGGTACGTGCGCTCTTACGCCAGCTCCGGGATTTCCATAAAAATTAATTTGAATGGAACCAGCCCGTTCATGGCTGGAGGCGTTTATGTGGTCGGCGGAAGCTACGGTGAACAGGAAGTGTTCATCGATTCCCTGGAAAACCTTCTTACCCTGGTTGGAGGAGCATCCAGCACTGACACCAGATCCGCTATTACCAAGGCCAAGGACTTTGTTTCCGATTTGCGGGATCTGACCGCCAGTGCCCAGATCGCTGCCTTTGAAGATGAGCTTGGAGCATTCGGAAACTCCGTCACACTGGCATTTGAGGAACAGATTAATTTCGTATCCGGTATTGTCACCAACGATGTCGGAGAGGTAATGAGCGCCATAGCCCTAGCTTTCGATGCCTTTGGTGCGGCGCTGGAAGCGCTGGAATTGAATCCCGGGTTGACCAGTTTCGATGCCGAATACAATTTCGGCCTGCTGGTGATAACAGTAATGATCGCTGAAAATGAAAACGGCCCGATTTTAACCGTAGACCAAAACATAGACGGTGTCGCGGTTGCATTAAGTGCCAATGGAAATTTATCGTATGAGGAGACTGTAGAAGGCCTGGCGGGGGAATCGGAAACTTCTATCGCATTGAACATTAGCGGTTCTGCAGTCAATGACGAGTTTTCGATGGTTATCCAGGAAGGCTCGGAGATAAGCGCGACCATTTCCGAATCCTACTCCGAATCCGAGTCTGGCCTCGAGGCATCTGACAACGCAACGCTATCCGATGTTGTAGCTGACCTGTCAGTTTCCTTAACAGCCCTGCAGGCAGACAACAATCCCACGTTCGATGGACAATTTGGCTTCAATATCACTGACCTGGTCGTTGATCACTCAACCACAATCGAGCAGTCTGAAACTCAGTCAGTTCAAACCTTCACGGAGATCCTCTCGGTTGATGCGCTGGAATTCCAGCTTGCCGGTGCCTTCAGTGACGATACCGAGAACAGCGTTGGTGCCTCACTGACATTTGCCGTTGATAATCCCGAGGGGCAAAACATTCTGTTCGAGCTCACGGAATCTTCAACAGTCACCTTCAACCCTTACACGTTTTTCAGCTTCTCGGAAACCAGTTCAAACGAAACCGCGGATAGTTTTCTCGCCGTCAACGTGTTCTTGCAGATCGACGTCAGTTTGCCAGGAATAGACAACACCAGCCTGCTGACTTTTGATGCAAACCGGACCGGACTGGAGGATGGGGCAGCCACTATCACATTGGAGTTTGATGAGAAATTCCTGGAGTTTGATGCAAACACGGCGTCCAACGCCGTTACCGTATCGAACCAGGACGATGCGGTGGCACAAGTCAGCGAACATCCACTGACTGGACTGCTGGAAGGAACCATCACCGTCGATGGGCTTGAGGTTGGGACCATTGAAGAATTGTCCAATGGCATCCTGATAGTTCGTTATGCTGACGACACCTTTGAGTCCTTCGCCTTGTAAGACCTGTGATGCCTGACGCCTGGCGAATACAGGGGGCCCGGGGCTCCCTGCTTACCTTTGCGCTTGTGTTATCGGGAGGCGTATTCGCTGCTGAATCAACACCGGACTGGCAATTGTGGACAAGATCCACGAGCCAGTCTTACGCCGAACCGGTCAGCGTATACAGCGCGTTTCATGATCTTGAAGGCGAGTTTACGCGAGGTGATGAAGCGTTTACCCATAATCAGATTGAAGTTGGGGCCAGCAGAGGTCAATTTTCGCTGGCCGTGATTGCCCGTTATGACTTCAACATAAAGGCACACGCAGACACGATTGAACTGGTACACGCAGATCAGAATAATTTACCGGTAGACCTCGATCGGGAATACCAGCTCAATGCCGCATTCAATCAGATTACCAGTATGGGCGTCAGGCTGGACTATCAGTACCAGCCCTCAGAAAATTTTGACCTGAATGTAGCTGTTTCGCTTCTTCAAGCCAATCGCCATTACTTTGGCAACATTGAAGGGAGTATCGCGAACACCGCCGACAATATCTATAAGGGGGAAGCGACAATTGACTACTCCTACAGCAGCGATCCACTTCTTAATCGCCGGGTAACTGAACCCAACGGGTACGGATACGCGGTGGACATGTCTGCCAGATGGAGACCGTCACAGCACGTGCGCGTGGTCTTGACAGCACACGACTGGGCTCACCGCATTTACTGGGATAATGCACCATTCACCAGGGCGGATATCACCTCGGCGACCGTTACTTTTGATGAAAACGGTTATATAGAAACAGTACCCTTGCTATCAGGCATCGAAGGGGAACACGATCTTCGTCAACGTTTGCCTGCCAGGACCGACCTGGATATCCGGCTGCTGCTTCGGCCCGGATTGGAACTGGAACTTGGCGCCTTTAATGTAGACAGCATTACGCTTCCGAGGCTGGGATTCCGATGGAATACCGACGCCGGCAACGAGTGGTTCCTGAATTTTAGTACCGAATCCGAAGCGTTTACCTTAGGCCTGGTTCGGAACCGATTAAGCTTTCATCTGGGGCTGGATAGCCTGGATTATCAGGAGGCCCACTTTTTCGCTTTTGGCTTCAAGTATATCCATCCTCTGTAACTGCAAAGTACCGGATATCCCAGAGGCTCGGTGAGCGCTGAGGTGAAAAGTACCACATTGCTCGCGAAATTCGCCTGACCCGGTGAATTCCCTGCCTATCCAACAAACACCAGGAACGGCATCAAACCGCGGCTGAAATCCATCAGAAATCTGAATATCGGTATGCCAAAGATACTGAGCAGGATCAGCACCAGAAACAGTTGCGCTCCATATTTGCCATTGTAATAGTCGTAACGCTGACGCAAATTAGCAGGCAGCACCCAGGACATGATGTAGTGTCCGTCAAGGGGGCCGAACGGGATCAGGTTGAACAGCATCAGCAACAGGTTAATCTGGGCCATGTAAGACAGGAACAATACCTGCTGATCTGATAGCGCGGTTCCGTTCAGGTACAGGTATTGCAGGGTATTGATGGCTACAACCGCCAACAACAGATTCATCAGCGGGCCCGCCACGGCAACCGCTGCATTACCCCATGAATATTTTATCTTGCGCGGATTCGTCGGCACCGGCCTGGCATATCCGAAACCAACCAGCATGACCAGCAGCAGACCCATCGGGTCGATATGCGCCATGGGATTAAGGGTCAGACGTCCCATTCGCTGGGCCGTGTCATCACCCAGCAATCTGGCACTGGAGGCATGCTCTCACCCACCTGCAGGCCGAGGGCCGCTCGCTGCCCGACTATGTGCAGCAGGAGTTCACCGATTACCTCAATTGCGGTCGGCTGGAGCACGGGTTCCTGCGGGTGCGCTGTGAGAGCTGCCACCACGAGAAGCTGGTCGCCTTTTCCTGCAAAAGAAGAGGCTTCTGCCCCAGCTGCGGTGCCCGCCGCATGGTGGAGAGCGCCGCCCTGCTGGTGGACGAGGTATTGCCGGCCAGGCCCATTCGCCAGTGGGTATTGACGGTCCCGTTCCCGTTGCGCTTCCTGTTTGCCGCCTACCCTGAACTGATGGGCAAGGTACTGGGTATTGTTACCCGCACGATCTCCACTCACCTGGCCCGTCAGGCAGGGTTCACCAGACGCAAAGCGCCCACCGGGGCAGTCACACTGATCCAACGCTTCGGTTCGGCCCTGAATCTGAACATTCACTTTCACATGCTGTTTCTCGATGGGGTGTACGTACAGGATGAGTCCGGCCACTACAACTTCCGCCATACCCCGCCACCTACCGTCGAACAACTGCATGACCTGCTCCAGGTGATCAGCCAACGGGTAGCCCGCTTCCTGGAACGGCGCGGGATTCTGGAGCGGGACGAGGATAACAGCTACCTGACCCTGGACGGTCTGGAAGATAACCCGCTCAGGGATATTCACGGCTACTCGGTCACCTACCGGGTGGCCATCGGCCCCCAGACGGGCCGCAAGGTATTCTGCCTGCAGACAATTCCCCCGCAGCCGGAACTACCGCCCGATAACTCCCGGGTGGCGAAGCTGAACGGCTTCAGCCTGCACGCTGGCGTGGCTGCCCGGGCCCATCAACGCAGGAAGGTGGAGCAGCTTTGCCGTTACATAGCAAGGCCGGCCGTATCGGAACAGCGCCTGTCACTCACCCCCACCGGCAAGGTGCGCTATGAGCTGAAGACGCCGTTTCGAAATGGCACCACCCATGTGATTTTCGAACCGCTCGACTTTATCGCCAGACTGGCCGCACTGGTGCCAAAGCCCAGGGTCAATTTGACAAGATTCCATGGGGTGTTCGCGCCAAACAGTACACACAGAGCAGCCATCACACCATCCGGGCGGGGCAAAAGGAGTAAGAATAAACAGGCCGTTACCCATCACGACGATAAGACACCGGCTGAGCGTCACGCCGCCATGACCTGGGCCCAGCGCCATATACGGGTGTTCAATATCGACATCGAAATCTGTGAGAGGTGCGAAGGGTCGGTAAGGATCATTGCCTGTGTCGAGGACCCTGCAGTGATTCGACAGATTCTCGAACACCTGCGCAACACAGGATCTACCGATTCACAATCCCGGCTACCGCCCGAACGGGCGCCACCGCAGCTTAGTTTGTTCAAGGAAGGGTGACTACGACAAGAAAAGAAGTGAATTGCAAGTCTGCCAGCGACCGGTGGCCGGCCGGCACTCGGCCTGGTACTCGCCGGAGCGGTATTTCGGATGGTGCTATGGCCAGCTCACCGATGAAAAGTGGCTGACTTCCCTGAGGTTCTGACAGATTTCCGCGAGGGGGTTTGGATCACAGGTCATGAAACTGGACAACAGCCTGCTTCGGGGATACTTTTTATACGTCCTATACACCTACACCAAAGCAATAGCCTTGGTTGCAGCTTTTACTCAAAAGGCGAGCGGTTTGTAACATAGCCCTTTCGGAAATCAATTCTCTATAGTTGGGGCAAGTAGTAGACTGCCTGAAAGGAATATGAAATTATCATAGACAACTTGAAAGACAACTTGGAAAGCCAGATAAGCATGATGAATAAAGTCCCCGTTTAAACCCAGCGATTGCCGTCGGTTACTGGTTTCATCAAACCATGACAGCAAACAATCATTCAGATTCTAAACATAAGAATTGAGTAGGAGAATCGACACATGGATCCCAGCCAGATTATCGTCCCCGCCATACTTCTTATCCTTATCGTCAGTATCTTAAAGTCCGGCATTAAGTTTGTTCCTCAAAACCGTGCTTATGTAGTAGAAAGATTTGGTAAATACCACTCTACCAAGGTAGCCGGCTTGAACTTCATCGTCCCTTTTATTGATAGGGTCTCTGCTAACCGTTCTCTTAAGGAACAGGCTGTAGATATCCCCAGCCAGGGTGGTATCACCAAAGACAATATTTCACTTACCGTAGATGGTGTGCTGTACTTTCGGGTATTGGATCCTTACAAAGCCACTTACGGGGTAGACAATTACATTTTTGCAGTGACGCAATTGGCTCAAACCACTATGCGTTCTGAACTGGGCAAGATGGAGCTGGATAAGACTTTCGAAGAACGCGATCAATTGAATGCAAATATCGTGGAAGCAATTAATCAAGCTTCCTCTCCCTGGGGCATTCAGGTCATGCGTTACGAGATCAAGGACATTGTTCCTCCTGCATCGATCATGGATGCCATGGAAGCACAAATGAAGGCTGAGCGGGTCAAGCGTGCGCAAATTCTGGAATCTGAAGGAGATCGACAGGCCGCTATCAACGTCGCAGAAGGTCAAAAACAGGCGGTTGTTCTGGCAGCAGAGGCTGACAAATCGCAGCAGGTATTACGCGCAGAAGGCGAAGCTAAAGCTATCATCGCCGTAGCACAAGCTCAGGCCGAAGCACTGCGCGAAGTCGGGGAAGCTGCAAATACAACTGAAGGTCAAAAGGCTATTCAGCTTGATCTCGCTACCAAGGCGATAGAAGCAAAGGAGGCTATCGCCCGAGAGTCATCGGTAGTTCTGTTGCCGGACAGCGGAAGCGGTGCGGCAAACGTAGTCGCTGAAGCCATGACAATAATCAACTCCTTGAATCAGAAACAGGGCCAACCAAGCACTGGAATGGGCAGCAAATAGTATGGCCACCATCTTAATATTTGTTGGATTAGCTTTGTTAGCCATTGAAGTCGCCGTACTTGGCTTTTCGGTTGTGATACTTTTCTTTATCGGAATTGGGTGTTTATTGACCGGTGTTCTCATATTTTTCGGAATACTGCCGGCGACTCTGTCCAGCGCACTATCAGGTGTAGCTGTACTCACGATTGCCAGTGCTGCCGGCTTATGGAAACCCCTAAAGAAAATGCAAAACAGTGTAGAACCTGAAGAGGTGACTTCTGATTTGATTGGTCACAGTTTTGTGCTTGATAGCGACGTATCACATACACAATATGGACTTCATCACTTTTCAGGCATTGAATGGAAAGTAAAGAGTGAGAGTGAAATTGCTGCCGGTACCGAAGTCGAAATTGTGAAAACAGAGGTGGGTGAACTAACCGTAGCTGCGAAAAGAAATTGAAAATTTGTATCATCTGGCGCCAAGGGTAAAGGGATGGGGTGTACCTAACATGAAACCTGGCACTCAATGGTGCATTTTCTTCTTACTACTCACTACTCTGGTGAATCCTGGCACAGCCCAAGAGCTGGAATGGGCCGTCGGTCTTAGCAGCAATCGAAATCTCATTCGAGCGCAAGGAATTCAAGCGGGCGCACAACCTGCAGCTACTGTCCTCTATGTGGCAGGGCTTACCGGAAACACACCAGCTGGCGAAGCTGTTCGTGCTGTTATTGGTTCTTACGCGCAACTGGCAGCGCAAGATCGGCTAGTTAATTTGATCGCCATCCCGCTCGCCAATCCTGATTCGGAACAGCTGTCCTTTCCACCGACTGGCAATGCTTATGCAGAGGATCCAGCTTCGAATGGTCTGTGGAGGTGGATTGGAGTTCATGCTCCAGATCTTGTAATTATTGCCGGAGAAGATCCTGCGGGTTTGGCAATGGCACTTGAAGGTGGCAATGTGACTGGTTTTGGATCTATTCCAGTTCAGCAAATTACAGATCCCTCGGTAGTTTTAAGCACACTAGCAAACCTATCTAGTCTCGAAAAATCCCCTGCTCGTATCGAGGCTGAACGACGCCTCGATAGAAGCCCATTGAGATCTACAAATGCTGAGGCCTTCAGGAACGCTCGCGCCACCTACCGTCGAACAACTGCATGACCTGCTCCAGGGGATCAGCCAACGGGTAGCCCGCTTCCTGGAACGGCGCGGGATTCTGGAGCGGGACGAGGATAACAGCTACCTGACCCTGGACGGTCTGGAAGATAACCCGCTCAGGGATATTCA